>Ga0101941_1000964_pt1 | contig 28816 bp, 30 predicted proteins | sample DewCreD2012metaG_3_FD_75242 | JGI IMG/M metagenome (GOLD analysis project Ga0101941, IMG submission 75242) | Hot spring sediment bacterial and archeal communities from British Columbia, Canada, to study Microbial Dark Matter (Phase II) - Dewar... ...
GATGAGGGGCGTATCGGCAACATCCACCACTTCCGCGGCACCTACCTGCAGGACTGGATTGTCGACCCCAACTTCCCGCTGGTGTGGCGACTGCAAAAAGAGGTGGCAGGTTCGGGAGCACATGGCGACCTGAACGCGCACCTGATCGACATGGCACGCTTCCTCGTGGGCGAAATCGCCGAAGTGTCGGGCATGATGGAGACTTTCATCAAGCAGCGACCGAAGCTGGCGGCTGCCGATGACCGCCTGGGCGGTGTTGCCAGCAGCGAGATGGGCGAGGTGACCGTGGATGACGCCGCGCTGTTCCTGGTGCGCTTCGAGAACGGCGCCATCGGTAGCATCGAAGCCACCCGCTTCGCGCTGGGACGCAAGAACTATAACCGCTTCGAAATCAACGGCAGTAAGGGCAGCCTCGTGTTCAACCTGGAGCGCATGAACGAGCTGGAGGTCTACCTGCAGGATGACCCACCGCACATCCGGGGCTTCCGGGTGGTGCAGGCGAGCGACAGTGTGCACCCATTCATGAGCGCGTGGTGGCCCGTCGGACACATCATCGGCTACGAGCACACGTTCATCAATCTTGTCTACACGATGCTGAAGGCGTTCGACAAGGGCGAGCAGTTCAAGCCGAACTTCGAGGACGGCGTGCGTAATCAGGCGGTGCTCGAAGCGGTTGACATCTCCAGCCAGCAAAAGCGCTGGGTGAGTATCTCGGAACTGTAGACCGGCGTATCCCGAAGGACACGGATGGACACGGATGAGGCGGATGGGCACGGACGATACCACCGTGTACATCCGTTTTTATCCGTGTCTATCTGGGTGCTATTTCCCCGAAGAACACGGATCGACGCAGGACTCCCGTTTTCTCCCGTCGAAACGAAAGAAAAACATCACCACATAAAGGGGGTGGTTCCCATGGCGACCGTGGTGGTCAGCGTGGACTGCGCGGCGGCAAACCAGGGGCAGTGCTACACACCCGAACTGGTGCGCGTTGCGGAAGAGTTCCACGTGCCCATGACCTGGCTTATTACCGTATCCGCTAGTGACCCAATGAGCAACATCATGCTCTACCACCGTGAGTATCTGCACCGAATCCCCTCCTGGCATGAAATCGGTTTGCGTGTGCACTTTCAGAGCAACGGCAACTACATCACCGAAGAGCGAGAACGCGCCATGCTGATTCAGGAAGGCAAGGACCTGCTCAAGCAGTGTCACGTCAAGCCTACAGCATTTCGCGCGGCGGATTATGCTTTGCAGGCTTCCGACCTGCGCTACCTGGAAGACATTGGCATTATGGTAGATGGAACGCCCGCGCCGGGCGTGGTGGTAGAGGGGAAGGTGGACTGGAGCAACGCTCCTGTTCAACCCTACCACCCGGCTTATAATGACCTCAAGGCGCAGGGTAATGCCAGACTGTTGCTGGTGCCTCTGGCGACACACGAGGGGCAAGCGGCATATCTGGACATGGAATGGGATTTCTTGCAAACAATTATGGAGCGCTATCTTCAGCAGAGCTCGGTCATCAGCATCGCTGCACATGACTGGGCGAACGGGGTGGCAAACTGGCGCAGGTGCGTACAGTTCCTGCGGGGGCGCGGCTGTCGCTTCGTGACGCTATCACAACTGGCTTCCGAGTGGGGCGGGTAGTGCGTTGGAGGGGACTACCACGCGATATGAAAACCGCTGTCTACACCCGTGGCGTCCCCCCACTGCACCGATACATCGGTAACCCGTGCCGCGGGCGGTCCCTGCTTCAGTAGGGTGAGCAGCTGGTTCAGCGACTTTTCGTCGCCTTCTGCGATCACCTCTACCTGGCCGGAAGGCAGGTTACGCACTGTGCCGTCCAGTCCCAGAGCGCGGGCGTATCGCAGCACAAAGGCGCGGTAACCTACGTTCTGCACCCGCCCCGAAACCAGCGCGACCATCCGTTTGCGCATGGCGATTACATCACCCCGAAAGCAGCTTGCGCCTCGATAACCTCCTTTGCCACCACGAGGCGTATCGGTTCATATTGTTCTTCGGGGATGGCGAGGAACTCCTTCACCGCAGGGTCTATTTCGTGCTGGATGCCCGGTATCAGCACGCCTATCTCCGCCTGATTCACCAGACAATTAGCGGCGTGAACCAGCGCAGCTGGCTCGAAGAACTCTTTGTCTGCCCGAGCGGGATCATGGTGGCAGGCGATGCCGGCGCGGATGGAGGCTGGCAGATTCCATTTCTGGGCGGCAAATTCGCCCAGTTCGGTATGCGTGAAGCCCAGCACCTTCGACTCCAGCGCCAGCACCTCTTCCACTGTGCCGGAAGTGATTTCCATACTGCGCGAGATGAACACATCCATCTCCTCGGGCAGGAACTGGTCGGCTATCAGTTTGCCGATGTCGTGCAGCAACCCGGCGAGGAACACCTCCTCGTCCCATTTGGAGCGTTTCAGGCGCGCCAGCACCCTGCCCGCAATGGCGGTTGCCAGAGAATGCCGCCAGTACTCCTGCCGGTTGAACCGCGACTTACGCTGGCGAGCGTGCACCATCGCATGGAAGGTCAACGACATCACGATGGTGCGGATGGTGTTCATGCCCAGCACGGCGATAGCGCGGCTGACAGTAGATATTCTACCGTTCCCGCCGTAGTATGCGGAGTTCGCCATGCGCAATACCTTCGCAGCCAGTGCAGCGTCCTGCGTGATAACCCGCTCGAAGTCGCGCGTAGAAGCGCGCGGGTCATCTATCAGCTTCATGACCTGCACGGTCACATGTGGCAGGGGCGGAAGCCCCACTGCGCGCGATATTCTTATGCCGAGAGCATCCCTATCGTTCACATTCTTGATTATCGGTAAACGACGGGGAAATAGAAGAGCCTTCTTGAGCCTATTTGACCAGATTCTCCGTTTGCTGCACCAGCGGGACGAGTTTCGCGTCGATATCCGCCTCCTGCTCGCCCACATCCGCCTTGAACAGGAACCAGTGCTCCACGTGCTCCACCGAGCCGCCGGCGGGTATCTTGCTTAACGGTCCCAGCGTCTCCAGCTCCAGCATGTCGGCATTGGTGAAGACTTCGGTGTTGCATCCATAGTCCGGGTAGGTTGCGGAGGGGTTATAGGCGTAGCGCTTCAGGAACACTTCGCCCTTCAACACGTACGCCGCCCAGCCCTGCTTGTTGAGCATTCCCACCTTCTGCTTGCCCCTGTCGTCGGGAGGGACGGTGGGGTCTTGCTTCAGCTGAATGTACTTCGTGCCCCAAACCCAGCGCGGGTCACGCATGTTGGTATAGTGCCACAGCACCAGCGGACGCGCGGGCAGAAGATATTCCGAATGGGGGATGTACGGTTCCTGCGGGAAGATGGCTCTGCCCCCCTGCGCCATGAACGTCAGGCACCACGGCGCCGCTTCGATGTCCCACAGGTTCTTGTTGATGAGCCGATGCACGAGCTTTACATGCTCTCTATCGGGCGACAGGGTTATTTCTATCTGCTTCACGATGCCTGTGGACGGCTCCACCGTCTGCGTCAGGGTGAGCGTTTTCCCATCCCAGCTGTACTGCACAGGGTCGTTGTCGGGCGAATAGGTGCGAGGCATTTGCTCCGGGGCGTGCCATAGTCTATGTCCGCCGTAGGGTCGCCATTCACTGCCACCGGTTTTACCGATGTCGTTCTTGAACTCGTGGAACAGGTTTTGACCGCCCACGAAGCCGCAACGGATGACACGTGGACCCACATCCGTGGTGACAATCAGATCGATTCGTCCGTTGCTCAGACGGATGCAGTTTGCCCAACCTCCATAGTTGACCTTCTCCTGAAACTGTATCTGCCCTGCCGATGCCGCCGACAGCAGGGCGGGGAGGAATAAACCGACGGTTCGCCATGTCATGGGTTACAACACCTCCTTTGCTCCATATTTCCTGCAAGCCCATTCGCGTCCTGTGGCGAGGGTTCCTGCCTGTCTGGTTGTTGCGATTGTGGGTGCAAAAATATAAAATTTTTGTCGAAAATCTCGCAAAACAGTGTTTGTGGTACGAATCTTGCAGTATAATTAGTACGGAAAAACTCGAAAGGAGGTGCCCCAGATGGCACAGAAAGTTTTTGGCTTTTTCGGTCTTATGCTGGCAGTTGCGTTGTTGCTGACAGCAAGCGCGCAAGGCGACCCTGTAGTGGGATTTGGGCGGGTGGCCATCAACGGTAACCCGACGAACGTGGGCTTTGTGGATGTGGCGATAAGCCCAGGCGCTTCGACGGGAGTGGGCTTTCTGAATGTTGCTGTAGACCTCAACAGCAACGGGCTGGACCCCGGCGACTGGCTGGTGTTCAACTCCGAGATACCGTTGCAGTCTACAGATTTCGGAGGCAACTCCGCAACGTTCTCCTCCACCTTTGACCTGAGTAGCCTCAGCCCATCGGGTTCCTACACCGTGTACGCGGCGTTTGATCTCACGTCGCGTTCCAGCTCCGATTTCACCAATCTGCAGACGAATCCCGGAGTATCGTTCAGCATCTATGACATCGGTGACCTGCAGGACGGCATCAACCTTGGGCTGGACGCCGGGGCCGGCGGGAACGGTGGGAACAGCGGTTCTGTCTTGAACCCGGGTGACGGTTCGCTTTCACCCCTTAACCAGATCATCGGGCGGGTACGTCATGACACGCCCGGCATCAAGCAGAAAAAGAACGAGTGCGCCCCTACCTCCGCTGCACAGAGCCTGTACTGGCTTCAGAAGAGACACCCGGGGGCACTGGGAGGCAAATTACCCGGACAGGACGACCTGATTGACAAACTGAAGAAAGGGATGCAGTGGGATGATGGTATCTCTCCGGGCAATTTCGAGCCGGGGAAGAAGAAGGTTATCGATGACCTGAAGCTGGACAAGCTCATCGTCACCAAGAAGGGCGGGCAGTTCGACGGCACTAACACCTTCGACTTCGTCAAAAAAGAGATCGAGGCGGGCGAAGATGTAGAACTGCGCATCCAGTACAAGAAGGCGGACGGGAGCAACGATGGTGGACACTGGGTAACAGCGACTGGTTGGTTCGACAACGGCTCCAAGAAGAAACTGTACTTCAAGGACCCACTTACTGGCGGCGATACCGTTGATGAATACGAGCTGGACGGCACACGCATCAAGAACTATAAGTACGGCGACCGTGCCTACATCAGCTTTGCAGTATCGCAGTCGGTAGTCCCCGAGCCCGGTACGATGGCGCTGTTTGGCATCGGTGTACTGGCGCCTGCGCTGGCGGCGTGGCGTCGACGCAAAGGGTAACACCTGCTCTGAAGGATGCGACGGAGCGCGTCCCTCCAAATCCCCAAGAGGAGGGTCATGCTCCGTCGTGACCCTGATCGGAGGGTGAGCTTCCTGGTGAGCTGATTTGTCCCCATCCTAACCCTCCACGAACGGGGAGGAGAATTATGTCTCCCTGATTGCCCCCAAGCACGCCCATCGAGTATACTACAGGCAACACACGGTGTTGAGGGATGGTATATGCGCACGATTATCGTTACTGTAGGAACTTCGCTGTTGAACAACGCGGAGCGTGCAGGCAAGGGGGATGACCTGCAGACCTACCTGCGCTTCACCGAGCCGGAGAAAGCCAGCGCGGAGACCAACTCGCTGAGCCGTTTGCTGCAGGAAGGCGACCGCATTGTGTTTCTGCACTCTCAGACGGAAGAGGGCAAACGCGCGGCGGAGGCGCTGGCAACCTTCTACAAAAACAACGGCTACCCGATAGACCTGCGCGAAGTGACCGACCTGCAGTATCGCGAGAGCCGTTTCAAGATGCGCGGACTGCGCTCGCTGGTGGCTACGCTGGTGGAACTCATCCGTGAAGAGCGTGACGCCGGCAGGCAGGTGCTGGTGAACGCGACGGGCGGCTTCAAGGCGGAAATCGCCTATGCCACGCTGGTCGGGTTGCTGTTCGATGTGCCTGTATACTACATCCACGAGGCGTTTAAGGAGATTATCGAACTGCCCCCAACGCCTATCAGCTGGGACTTCAGCCTGATCGATACCTACGTGGACTTTTTTGACTGGATCAGCGCGGACCTGCGTCCGACAGCGGAGGTAGACCGTCGCCTGCGCCCCTTGCCCGATGAGATTCGCCTGTTGCTGGTGGAGGAGGAGGGTTACACCCTGCTCTCCCCGACGGGCGAGGCGTTTTACGAGGCGTATCGGGCACGTGTGGAGGCGGAGCGACCGACCCCTATCTACCTGCACCGGCGAGCAGTCCGCGCGCTGGACTCGGCAGAGCCGTCGGTGAGGCAGGTGCTGCACGAAAGGCTAAAGCGCTTACAGGTTGCCGAGATGCGCAAACAGAACTCACACAGTGTGCACGGAAGCGACTGTCTGGTGTATCCTTCCGGCAATGTGGCGGAGCGCATCCTGTATTATCTGGACGAGCGCGGCAACGTACGCGTCTGCGAGGTGTTCTGGACGCACACCGATTACGAGAACGCGCTGGCGGAGGGGGTGTACAGGATACACTATCCTCGCGAGCAGTTTGAGGAGTGGTATCCTTAAAACAAACTCGGCTGTTGCTGTTCGCGAATCACCTGCTCGGGGCGGGGGAAGAGGATGTCAAAGTCCTCTCCAATCGCTTCGCGCAGTCGCAGGGCAAAGCGGTAGAGTTTGTTCGCGTAGTGTTCTCGGTCTTCATCGCCCGCGTAATCCTCTATCATGCCCAGTGAACCGTCCGCCCGCTGGTAGAGGTTCACGTAATCTCCAACGCTCACGCCGCGCACCGCCTCGGCCGCTTTGCGCTTGTTCTCGCTGGTGAAGGTCTTTTCGGTCACGCGCTCGCGCCGCGCCAGCTCTTCGATAGGAATCTCGCCGTTCAGGATGCGCAGAATGGTTTGCCGGTATAACCTTGCGATGCCATCGCGGTCGCCTTCCACCAGTTTCTGCAACACCTCGGCGATAAACTGCCTGCCGTACGGTTCGTCAGCACGAGAGCGCAGGGAGGCTCCTTTATAAATCCAGTTGCCCTCGTAGTCCAGCAGGGCATAGTTTTTGGTCTTCACCGAAATCATCGCCCGGTACCGCCCGTCGAAGCTGAGTCGGATGCCGGGCGGCAAAGTCTCCGCTATCTGCTGGACATACGCCTCTTCCGCTTCCTGACCTTCTACGCCTTCCGGCGGCTGGAAATAGACGCCATCGGTGTCCACCTCTATTACCTGACTGCCTGTGCGCTCCAGCGCATCCACCAGCTGGATGGCGATTTTGCGTCCCTCTTCGGTTACCCGCTGCGCGGCGTCGAAGTCGTTGAAGGGGAAGTTTGCGCCCAGATAGCCGTAGAAGGAGTTGATGAGCACCTTAAAGGAACCCTGAATGCCGTCCCAGTAGGCGCGCTGACGCGGGTCGGTAGCGCGACGCAGCTCCGCTTTCGCCTCCAGACGCCGACGGGTGAGCTCTTCCAGCGCGGGCAGAAACACCCCCAGCCTGTCGGAAGCGGGGGCAATACGGTGTACCAGCATAATGCTGGGGTAGAGGCTCTCTACGTCCGCTTTCACCACGCGCGGGATGACCCCTGTGCGTCGCACCTCCGTGTATCCGCCCGGGTAGTCGCGGGCGGGCTGGGGCTTGGGGATGGCATAGCCCGCGTGCAGGTACGCCCGCACGAAGATGGCGTTAATCTTCTCGCCACTGCCGGCGGTAGCGACGTGCTGGTAGGTATCGGGAACCATCTGCGTCTGGTAGAACTCGGTGGGCAGCACGATTTCCGCCAGCCGGGCGGTTTCCTGCGCGTCTTGCAGGGCGTACTGACGCACCTTTTCGGGGTCGGACCTCCACTGCTCGCCCAGGTCGGCGCGGTCTATCAGCACACGCTCTTCGTCGGCGATACGGTAGGCGCGAGCCACCTCTTTCAGACCGTAGCTCTGCAGGTCGCCCTTCGCCCAGTCGTAGCGTTGCACCGCGAAATAGGTGTCCACCACGTGCCGTCCGGGTATGTACACGGGGCGATAGGGGCGGTTAATTGCGCCGATAGGCAGGTTGCGCTCGCTACCGATGGTCATGGGCTGTCCACTGCGTCCTATTGTGAGGGAGAGACCGTGTCGCCGAGCGCGCTCTATCAGGTAGGGCAGGTCGAAGCCGTACAGGTTGTGTCCCTCTATCACGTCAGGGTCGCGTTCGCATACCAGCTGTGCGAATCGGCGAAGCATTTGCGCTTCATCGGCGTCGTCTATTACCTCGCTCCATCCGCGGTTGTCGTTCAGCACAACGAGCAGTATCCGGTTCGCAGGCTCCTGCGGGTTCAGACCGACCGTTTCGATATCCACCTGCATCCGGTGCACATCGTCGAAGCTCATCCCCTTGAAAAGCGTGTAGCCCGATAGCATCAGAAACTGCCGCTCGGGGCTACCGTAGGCGATAACGTCTACGTGCATATCCCGCAAGCGCATGCGTGCGCTCTGGTACTCCGTCCACGAACCGAATTGCGCCATCCAGCAGAAGCCATCGCCGTCCAGCCTCTTCCACTGCGCGTCGATATCCGTATATTGCTGGGTGGTCAGCAGCCAGGGAGTAAGCCGCTCGCGCCAGCTGGTGCACGAGCCGTCGGGTGCGCGCTGGTGAAGGATGGCTTCGGTGTCGGTTATTTCCACCGCCACCAGACGAGGCGTATCTCTCCAGCCGAAGAGAATCTGCTCGGCAGAGAGGGCTGGGGCATCGATATCGAAAAGGTTCATCATCTTGCCCGCTCCTCAACAGGGTACTGGTATTATACCTGAAGGGGAGATTATCGGGAAGCCGGTGGTTGACACGATATAACGCCGGCAGTAGAATGAGGGCGGCAGCAGGTATGGAGAGCAAGATGTATCGGTTTACCCTTTCACGCGAGGAGAAGGAGCGGGTTCGCGAGTGTATCCGGGCGGCGCTGGAGCCTCACGGCGAGATTTTGTTTGCCACGCTGCACGGCTCCTTTTTGCTGGATGTGCCCTTCGAGGATATCGATGTGGCTGTTTATCTGCGCGAGGGGAGTGTCGGTGCAGAAGAGTACCTTCGCTATGCCTTCCGACTGGCTGATGAGCTGGAGAAGCAAGTAGGTTTGCCTGTGGACGTGCAGGTACTCAACGAGGCTCCGCGCGGGATGCAATTCAGCGCAACCGCAGGGGAGCTGTTACTCAGTCGCGACGAGGAACTGCGTTGCAACTTTCTGGAGAGGCTCTGGCTGGAGATTATGGATTTCGATTATCATGCCCGACAGATGCTGAAGGAGGCGTTTCAAGGATGAAGCCGGACCTGCATGTGCTTCAAGCTCGCGCCATGTCGTTGAGGCAGAACATGGAGAAGATACAGAGGCTGACCGCGTTGCCCGACGAACAGTTCTGGAGCAATGAGCTCTATATCGACTCGGTGAAGTTACATCTTATTCAGGCAATAGAAGACGCCGCCAGCATCTGCACACACCTGATGGCGCGGGTCGGTGGATTAGCTCCCTCTGCGTACGCCGAGTGTTTCGCGTCGTTGTATCAGCGAGGCATTATCGACGAAACGCTTGCCCAGCGTCTGCAGGCGATGGCGCGGTTCCGTAATCTTCTGGTGCATCGCTACTGGCAAATCGACGACCGACAGGTGTTGCGTATCGCCCGCGAAGATATCACCGACCTGGACGAGTTCTTGCGGCAGGTGGGAGTGTACGTGGGGGAGGCCTTGTAGCCAGATATAGTCAGGCGTTTCCGCGTGCCATTCCCGAAGAACACGGGTACACATGGATGGACACGGTTTGGCGCGGATGCCTAATAACCGTGCACATCCGTTGCATCCGTGTTCATCTGTGGACTATTCTCCGAATGCTTCGCCAACGCTCAGCATGACGAAAGTGGTTGACACGATACCGGTAATCATGATAGGATGTATTTACATATCTTCTCAGGAAGGAGAGAGACCATGAAAGCGTTACTTTGCACTCTGTTGTTCTGCACTACACTTGCCGGGGCGTGGGCTCAGGCGCTGGTCAGCCCTGTCCGCCCCAGACCGATGCATCCGATGGTACTCGGCACGGTGAAGCGGTTCGCTACCCCTGCAAGGGGTTCTCTCACCCCCGCCTCCTCACAACAGGTAACCACCTTGACCCTGTACGATGCCACCTCCGATGCGCAAATCGCCTTCGACGGCTCGTTCGTGTATGTGTACGGTCCCGCCAGTGGGGAAGTCTTCCGCGAGCAGATTCCCCTGCTGGGACCTGCCCGGCTGGACGCACTGGCGATACTGTACTCCGCCGGCGGTGCGGCAGGCAGTACCGTTAGCGCTACCGTGCAGGTGTACGGTTGTCTCTCCGGCTTTGTGGGCGACGGTCCGGCGGGCTTCCCGCTTATTGCCTCCTTTACCGAAACCATTCCCGCCGACGGCGCGTATCTGTGGATACTGGACCTCGGTGGCGTGGTGTACGATGCGGGCGTTGACGGCACGGGCAAGCCATACTCACACGACCTGCTGGTACAGGTGGTGTTTACAGGTACCAACATCCCCGGCTTCTTCATCGCCAACGGCGCGAACTCGCTGGGCTTGCGCAACGACGGCGGAGCGTTGAGCCTGCCCTCCCTTTACCCGCTGGGCACAGGAGCGTTTTGGGATGATGTGGGAAATCGCTTCCATTACGAACGCTACTTCACCGGCACCAGCGACAACGTGTGGCGGCAGAGCACATTCAACTACTGGTGGGGCGGTAGCCCGCTGGGCAACTTCTCCTTCAGCGTGTACGGCAGTTACAACTTCATCGGTACGGTGTCCAACAACGCGGGAGTAGACATGAGCGAGGTGAAGGTGCAGATCGACGGGCATCCTTTGACCGTACCTCTGGAAGCCGTGCCTGTGGGCGAAAGCACCGTCCGCGCTTTCACTCTGCCGTTGACGCCGGACGTGGAGCACGATGTGCGTATCGTAACGGGTCCGCCGTACCTGGTACGCGCGAAGACTGTCACCGCCTCCTCGCCTGCAACGCCGGTGGTAGAGGATTTCTTCCTCATCTCGGGCGACTTGGACGGAGATAACGAGGTAACATTATTCGACTTCGGTATCTTCGTGCAGAGCTTTGGGGAGATAGGCGATTAGCAGGCTGTCAAGGTTCATTTTGGGGGAGGGCGAGGCTCCTGCCGAGCGGTCAGCCCCCCTGTAGTCCCCCCGCAAGCAGGGGGACGCAATGCTCCTCCCCGCGTGCGGGGAGGCTGGGTGGGGCGTTTCGGCTCACCAGGAGGTTCGCCCTCCCCATCGGGGAATGTGCGGCTTTAGCCGCAAACATTGCTTATTTCTGAGGCTGGTTCTGCCCGAGAACCATCAACAACCCCAGCACCGCCCCATAAATCGCTGCGATGACGGGGTTGCAAAGAATGCCTCAGGTACTGCCCATCTTGCGGGAGAGCACGGATAGCACCAGCCCCGCAACTGCCCCGCCCAGCACGGCGAGAACGGCTTTTATCGGCATGAGTGCGTTCCCTCCTACTGACTTTCTTCGCTGGACGACGATGCGGGTGTTTCCGCAGGCAGGTGGGGCAGTATCTTCGCCATGATGTGCTGTTTCGGCATCAGTCCTATCAGACGCTCACGGGCGAAACCGCGCGTGAACAGAATGAGGGTGGGAATACCCTGAATACCGTAGGCGTTGGCGGTGATTGGGTTCTCGTCGGTGTTCAGCTTGACCACCTTCAGCCTGCCCTGATATTCGCGGGCTATCTCCTCCAGAATCGGAGCAAGCATCCGGCAGGGTGCGCACCACGGCGCCCAGAAGTCCACCAGCACCGGAATGTCCGACTCCAGCACCTCTTGCTTGAACGTGCTCGCGTTCACGTGCTTGATGAGTCCGCTCTCCGCATGGTCAGACGCCTGCTTCCGTCCAAACAGCCCGAATAAACCCATATGCTCAACCTCCTTGTCAGGGTGATTTCGTGTTGTGCCACAGTATTAGATACGCTTTACGCAGGGGAGGATTCGCGGTAGAATAGGGGTGGAGGTTAGCGCAGAAATGAAGGCAGACATGCTGTTACAGCAGATAAAAGGCGGTCTTGTCGTCTCGTGCCAGGCGCCGGAAAGCACTCCATTGGGACAGCCGGTGGTGCTGGCGGCGATGGCGGAGGCGGCGGTACGCGGCGGCGCGGTGGGCATTCGCGCGAACCTGCCGCAAAATATCCGCGCCATCCGCGAACTGGTGCAGGTGCCGATTATCGGCATTTACAAGCAGGTTTTGCCGGACTATCCAGTGTACATCACCCCTACCTTTGAACATGCTCGCGCGGTCGTGGAGGCGGGCGCGGACATCGTAGCAATAGACGCTACCGCGCGCGAACGCCCCGAACCCTTGCCGGAGCTGATAGGGCGTATTCATGAGCAACTCGGCGTGCCCGTCATGGCGGACATCTCCACGTTAGAAGAGGGCATTGCTGCTGCGGAGATGGGCGCAGACCTGGTGGCAACCACCATGTCGGGATACACTGCTTATACACAGCACCGTCGTGCGCTGGGGGCGGATATCGCGCTGGTGGCACAGCTGGCGCAGAGGGTATCTGTGCCGGTAATCTGCGAAGGGCGCATCTCCTCACCGGAGGATGCCCGGCTCGCGCTGGAGGCGGGGGCATGGGCAGTGGTGGTGGGTACCGCAATTACGGCGATAGACCAGGTGACGGCGCGTTTCGTGCAGAGGATGTATCAGCAGGTTTCACTCAACGACAGGCCCTGAGCAGGGTATAATCATTCAGCGGGTGAATGAAAAATGAATGGCGTTATACAGCAGGCAAAACGCATCATCTGCGAAGAACTGTCTGGCGCGGGCTACAGCGTGAAGCGTGTCCTGCTGTTCGGTAGCCGCGCACGTGGGAACGCCGATTCGCACAGCGATTGGGACTTTTTCGTCATAACGGATAGAGATGTGCCACTTTCTCAGTGGCGCAAGGTGTCCACGCGCATGCGCCGACGATTTGTCCAGGCGGGATTTCGAGGGGATGTATTCTTCCAGTCGGAAGCGTCTGTGGCGCAAAGGAAGAATAATCCGGGGTATTTGACCTACTATGCTACAAAAGAGGGTGTCGAGATATGACTGACGACCCGGTGCATCAGTGGCTAACCAAAGCGGAGCACGACCTGAAAATAGCCCGTGATGAGCTGGCTACCGAGGAACCCGTGACAGATATGGTGAGTTTTCACGCCCAGCAAGCGTGCGAGAAGTGCCTGAAGGCGTTCCTTATTTTTCACGGTAAAGAGTATCCTCGTACACACGACCTATCTGACCTGATTGCGCGCTGTGAAGCAATAGACGCCGAGTTCGCCCTTTTGGCAGAGTGGGGTGTTGACGAACTGACGGATTACTCGGTGAGCGTACGGTATGGCGAGCCTTTTGAGATGCCTTCCCTTTCCGATGCGCAAGAAGCGTTGGTACTGGCAGAGCGCGTCCTGAGATTTGTCAAGGATAGGATGTGAGTTTCCCCCTGCAGAAGAGTAACAACGGGAGGGAACATCTTGTCATCCCTTGCCAGGGGTTTGGGCGGTATTCTGTGCATTAAACCGATTCATTGCTGCCTGCACGCCCTCTGCAATTGTCACTTCCACCGCATCTGCAGCGCGTTGTAATGCTTCCTCGATAATCGGTTGCTCCTGAGGCAGGAAGCGCGACAGCACATACTCCACCATCTGCCCCGGCGGCGGATTACCGATACCCACGCGCACGCGCGGAAACGCCTGCGTGCCCACGCACTGGATGAGAGAAGCCAGCCCGTTGTGCCCGCCGTCGGAGCCGGAGGGACGGATGCGGATTCTGCCCGTCGGCAGCGCTACATCGTCCACAATCACCAGCAGGCGAGCGGTCTCCAGCGGGTATCTCTGCAACAGGGCGCGCGCCGCCTCCCCGCTACGGTTCATGTAGGTCATCGGTTTTGCCAGCAGCACGGGGATATCGGCTATCTTCCCCAGGCCGTAACGGGCATGGTCGCGGTGCAGGTTCAGGCGGATTCGATGGCGGCTGGCAAGGATGTCTATCACATCAAAGCCAATGTTGTGCCGGGTGTGGGCGTACTCCGCACCCGGATTGCCCAGCCCCAGCACAATCCACTCAGGGGTTATTTGCGGACCCCGTTTGCCAAACCATGACCGCATGTCGCTACGAGTTCCTCGTGCGCACCAGCTCCGCTTGCCGTTCGAACAGCACGCTGACCGAGTCGTCGTTGTGGATGCGCAGAATCGCCTCAGCGAGCAGGGGCGCCACCGACAACACGGTAATCTTTTCGTTCATCTTGTCGGGCGTCACCGGAATGGTATCGGTGACAATGAGCTTGCGGATAGGTGAGTGCAGTATCCGTTCCGGGGCGTTGCCGGAGAGCACCGCGTGTGTGCAGCAGGCAATGACCCCCGTCGCGCCACGCTCCATCAACGCCTCCGCCCCCTGTACCAGCGAGCCGCCCGTATCCACCATATCGTCGATCATGATGGCGGTCTTGCCTTCCACGTTGCCCACCACTTCCATCACTTCCACCTTGTTCGGTTCTGGGCGTCGTTTGGCGATGATGGCGAAGGGCACGTCCAGCATCTCCGCCAGCACCTTAGCGCGAGGAGTCCCCGCCACGTCCGGTGAGACCACCACACAGTTCTCGTGCGCTAAACCGGACTCGATAAGGTATTCCCCGATGATTGGACCGGCGTAGAGGTGGTCTACCGGCAGGTTGAAGAACCCCTGAATCTGCTGGGCGTGCAGGTCTACGGTAAGGATGCGGTTAGCTCCCGCCACCTCCAGCAGGTTGGCAACCAGACGGGCGGTTATCGGCTCGCGCGGTTTGACCTTCTTATCCTGTCGGGCGTAGCCGTAGTAGGGCATGACGCAGGTGATGCGCCTTGCCGATGCCCGACGGAAGGCGTCCAGCATAATCAGCAGTTCCATCAGGTTCTCGTTGACGGGGGCGCAGGTTGGCTGCACGATGAATACGTCCAGCCCCCGGGCGTTCTCTCCGACCTGTACCCGTATCTCCCCGTCCGAGAAGCGCGAGACCAGTATCTGCCCCAGTGGTATCCCCAAACAGTCCGCAATGTTTTCTGCCAGCAACGGATTGGCGTTGCCGGTAAAGATGCGCATACGGTCTTTGTTCATAGGTTATCCCTCAGATGAAGATTGTTCCCGTCGTCGTTTCGCCCACTCCTCTTTCACCACCTGTCGGCATCGGGCGATTGCCAGCGAATCCGGCGGCACATTCTCGTTGATTGGCGAGGCGGCAGCAACGTATGCGCCATCGCCTATCTCCACCGGCGCAATCAGCGTGGCGTGAGAGCCGATAAAACAGCCCTTGCCGATGATGGTGCGGTGCTTGCGCTTGCCATCGTAGTTGCAGGTGATAGTGCCTGCACCGATGTTGGTGTTTGCGCCAACATGCGCGTCGCCCACGTAGGTGAGGTGCGCCATGCTGACGTTCTCCTCGATCACTGCGTTTTTTACTTCCACAAAGTCGCCGATCTTCGTGCCGTTGCCCACCACGGTGCCCGGACGCAGGTTGGCAAACGGACCCACGCGCACCCCGTCGCCCAGACGACATTCTACCACCTGCGAAGCCAGCACGATGGTGTGGTTGCCAATCTGGCTGTTCTCGATACGCGCCATCGGCCCGATTTCGCACTCCTCGCCGATGGCAGTGTTGCCCAGAATGTAGGTGTTCGGATGAACGGTGGTGTCCTGCCCGATTTGCACGTCGGCATCGATATAGGTATTCGCCGGGTCTACGATGGTCACACCTGAGAGCATCAGTTTCTCCAGAATACGCCGGCGCAGGCGTGACGCCACATCTGCCAGCTCTACACGGGTATTCACCCCCAGCGTCACCTGCCAGTCGTCGGCGACCACCGCTTCCACCGACTGACCTTGCTGGGTGAGCAGTGCGATCACATCGGTCAGATAGTATTCACCCTGCGCGTTGTTGGGGCGAACCTCTTGCAGTGCGCCGAACAGGGCAGGGGACTTGAAGCAGTAGATAGAGGTGTTGATTTCGCGCACAGCCAGCTGCTCGGGGGTGGCGTCTTTTGCCTCCACCACGCCCAGCACCTTACCGCCGGGGTCGCGCAACACGCGCCCGTACATGCCCGCATCGTGAGGCAGTATCGCGCTTAACAGGGTGGCTACTGCACCGCTTTTGCGATGATGTTCTACCAGTTTGCACAGAGTATCGCCGTCTATCAAGGGTGTGTCACCCGGCAGCACCAGCAGATCGCCGTCGTAGTCGTCCAGCAACTGCCTTGCGCTCATGACGGCATGTCCTGTGCCAAGCTGCTCCTCTTGCAGGGCGAACTCGCATTGTCCGTGAAAAGCCTCCTGCACGCGCTCCGCTTCGTGACCGACAACCACAATAATACGAGATACTCCCGTCGATTTGCAGGCGTCCAAAAGGTATGAAAGCAATGGTTTTCCGCACAGGGGATGGAGCGGTTTGGGCAGACGGGATTTCATTCGGGTGCTTTTGCCAGCCGCCATAATGACGGCGGTCAGAGAAGGTTTGCTCACGCTTATCCTCCACAGAGATGCGCCACCCATCCGGGTGGTGATAACGCTATTTAGCGATAACATGTTATCACCAATCACCCCCTTTGGTCAAGGGGATAAAGGGGAGCGGGGGATTGTACAACAATCTCCTTATGGTAAAATGGAGTTGGGATGAGACTATGAAACGAGCTGCCGTTGTTGTATGGGTAGTAAACATCATTCTGGCGATTGTTGTTGCCGGGTTGTGGTGGGTGCGACCACGGCAACACGATACAACGTCCGGAAGCGACAGGGTTCCTTACAGCGTCCAGCAAGTCTATGACCAGCTGCGCGCCGCCAAGATGTATCACGGCAATCCCGCCCGCAGGTGGATTGCGCTCACCTTCGACGATGGTCCGCATCCTTATCATACGCCTATTCTGCTCAGGACCCTGCGTCGGTTAAAAGTACGGGCTACCTTCTTTGTGGTGGGCAGGAACGTTGACCGCTATCCCTACCTGGTGCGCCAGATGGTGAGAGATGGGCACGAAGTGGAAAACCACACCTACAACCACCTGCGTCTGAGCCGATTGCCTTTGGGAATTGTACAGGAAGAGATAGAAGCGGGGGCAGCGGCGATATGGCGCGCTACAGGACATATCCCGCGCTTTGTACGTCCGCCCGGCGGCATGGTCGACCACTCGGTGCGGCAGGTCGTTCAACTCGATGGCTATGTGACGGTCATGTGGACAGCAGACCCTGCTGACTATGAGCGCCCGGACGTGAAAACACTCAGGCAACGGTTGTTTGCCAGCGTGCGACCGGGCAGTATCATCTTGCTGCATGAGAAGGTTCCGCAAACGGTAGAGATACTTCCTGAGTTTGTACAGGAAGCGCGCAGGCAGGGTTATGAGTTCGTCACCATCGAGGAGATGTGGAAGGATATGCAGCGGTCGGTGCTGCAGATGGCCTCTTATGAACGCGGTGGTTTGCCGTCGCCTTTCTTCGGTGGCTCCTGGGCGTACAGCTCCGACAGCTCGGCAAACAGGTTGCGTTCCACCTCTGAACGTTCCTTCTCGTCGTACTCCTCGATGCGCTGGTCCAGCAGTCGCGCCAGACGTATTACCCGCCACGCCAGCATCGCGACGACCAGACCACCCAGTACCCATATCAGGATGCGCAATACGTCCACAGGGTGTTACCTCCCAAGCGTTTCCAGACCCTTTGCCCACGCGCTGTGTGCATGGCACAACGCGACCGCCAGTGCATCGGCGGCGTCATCGGGCCTGGGCGTTTCGGCGAGAGCCAGCAGTTTGGTAACCATGTACTGTATCTGTTTTTTCTCCGCGCCACCGTAACCCACCACTGCCGTTTTCACCTGTAGCGGCGTGTACTCCACCCAATCGATGCCGCGCTGTGCCACCGCCAGCAGGATGACGCCAATGGTGCGCCCCACGCTGAGCGCGGTGGTCTCGTTGCGGTTGAAGAACAGCCTCTCGGTGACCACCACATCGGGGCGGTACTCGTCCAGCAGATGGCAAACTTGCTCGTAAATGCGTTGTAGCCTGCGGGGCGCGGCAAGGTTGGCGGGCGTCGTAATACAGCCAAAAGCGAGAACCGTGAGCTTTTGCCCGTCTTGCTGCAATACGCCGTAGCCTGTGATGGCTGTGCCCGGGTCGAAACCGAGAATGACCATTGAAACCGCTCCTTTTATCGCGCCTGCAACCTTTTCGCCTGCGCTGCCAGACGCGCGAGCTTTTTACCGTCGCCCACCACCAGCACCAGCAGTCGGTCGGGATGGATATACTTTCGCGCCGCCATGAGCACGTCCTGCGCGATGACAGCCTGTACCCGTGCGATATAGGTGTCGTAGGTGTCACGGGGAAGTCCGTGTATCTCCAGCAGCATCTGCGCTGAGACGGCATCGCCTGCTGTTGGGAAGCGAAAAACGAAGGAGTTTATCAGGCTTTCCTTCGCCTGTTGTAGCTCCTCCTCGCTGGGCGGCTCTTCGGTGAGCCGACGTGCCTGCTCTTTCATCAGGCGGACGACCTCTTCCGCCGATTCGCTTTTAGTCTGGCATCCCATCACGAACAGCCCTCTCGGGTTGGCGGGCGCGAAGCTGCTCCACACCGCGTACGCAAGCCCTCGTTTGTCGCGTATCTCCTGCGTGAGGCGCGAGGTGAACGAGCCGCCCAGAATGTAGTTCAGCACATCCAGTGCGGCGCGCTCGGGAACACCACGTGCTACACCCAGATGCCCGACGCGCACGTGAGCCTGCTCCGCCTGCTTCGCGATAAAGCCGGTGGAGGCGCCCTGTTCTTTAGGCATCGGTATCGTGGGCAGGGCAGGGAGGGAACCTCGCCAGCTGCCGAACAGCCTGCATGTCTCCTCCAGCATAATGCGTCGGTCAAAGTCGCCCGTGACTGCAATCCAGAGGTTACGCGGTGTCACCAGCCTGCGATGCCACTCCTGCAGGTCGCGACGGGTGATTCTCCGCACCGTCTGCACAGCAGGCAGTCTCCCCAGCGGATGGTTCACGCCATAGACCAGCCCGGCGAACTCCCGGCTGGCGATGCCCGCGATATCGTCGTTGCGTCGACGGATTTCCTCTATCGCACGCGCCTTCGCCAGATTCACCTGCTCTTCGCGGAACGCAGGGGTGCGTATCAGCTCCGCCAGCAAGCCCAGCCCCTTGCGCCAGTCTCGCGCCAGCGTGGACAGGGTGATGCCGATGGTATCTCCCTCGTCGGCGATGTCCAGAATCGCCGCCATATCTTCTATCGCAGTGTTTAACGCTTCCGGTGAGCGGGCGAGGGTTCCGCCGTTGCGCCACGCACGCACAAAAACGGTACTCAGTCCTGCTTTCTCCGCCGGTTCGTACAATCGCCCGCCGCGCAAGCGGACCTCCACATCCACCAGAGGCAGGTCATGGTCTTCCAGCAGGTAAACCACCACACCGTTGGGCAGTGCTACACGCTCCGGTTTGGGCAGGGTGTACTGCAGGGGTGGGTACTCGATGCCCGTTGGAGGCGCCGCTTCAGCGTACACTGCCCAGCACAGGATAAACGCTATCCATAGCAATCTTCTCATCGGCTTGCCTCCGGCGCGGGTTCCAGCACAGCAATCGTGCAGTTATCCTTCTGCAGATACTTCTGCGCCACACGCTTCACATCCTGAGCGGTGACCTTGCGCACCCGCTCCACAAAGCGAAACAGCTCGCGCCAGTCGCCCAGCACCGCATCCGCCCACAACAGCTGCGTTGCCATGCCCTCATTGGAGCGCAACTCGCGGATGAAATCCGCCTCCGCCCACCTGCGCATCCTGTTCAGCTCGGCTTCGGTTACCGGCTCGGTGCGCAGGCGATTTATCTCGCGCCAAATCGCCTGTTCCAGTTCCTGTACGGTATGCGGGTGGCGTGGGACGGCATCTATCACGAACAGGTTCGGGTAGCGGTCGCCCGGAACGGAGTAGGCGGAAACGCTGAGCGCGATTTTCTGCCGTTCCACCAGCTCGCGGTACATGCGCGAGGTGCGTCCGCGCGTCAGGATGCCCTGTATTACCGCGAACACCACATCGTCGTCGTGGGGCGCGCTGGGCTTGTGGAAACCCATCAGCATCTGCGGATTGGCGGGCATCTTCACCACCACACGCCGAACGCCTCGCTGGGGAGGCTCTTCAGGGATGCGCTTCTCCGGCAGGGGCTGTGCGGGGATATTTCCGAAGTACTTCTCTACCAGCGCGATAACCCGCTCCGGCTCGACATCGCCCACCACTGCCAGCCAGGTGTTGTTTGGGGCGTAGTAGGCGCGGAAAAAGCGGTCGATGTCTGCTGTGCGCAGACGCGAAACGTCCGATTCCCAACCGATGACAGGGTTGCGATAGGGATGTACCAGAAACGCGGTTGCCAGAAAGGCTTCCCATAATGCGCCGTCGGGATTATCGTTCACGCTCTGGCGACGCTCTTCCAGCACCACATCACGCTCCTGATAGAACTGCCGCCAGACGGGATGGCTCATCTGGTCCGCCTGCATCAGCGCCGCCAGCTCGATGCGGTTTGCGGGCACGCTGACGGTGTACACGGTCACGTCGTTGGATGTCCATGCATTGGTGCCGGGGCTTCCCGCTCTTTCGAAGATGCGGTCGTACTCCTGCGGTATCAGCCACTGGCTTACCTGTTGTAGCAGTTCCTGCTCGCGTTGCTTCAGCTCGGCGATGCGCTGCTTATCTGCTTTATCGCCTTTGTTGCGCTCTGCTTCCAGTTCGTCGTGCAGGCGTTCTATCTGGTCCCAGATCGGTTTTTCCTTCTCGTAATCGCGCGTGCCGATGGTGGTGGTTCCTTTGAACAGCATGTGTTCCAGCATGTGGGTCACGCCGGTGCGCCCGCTTTCCTCGTCTACGCCGCCCACGCGGTGCAGAATATAGAAGGCGCAGGTAGGCGATTGTCTACGGGGTAGAATCAGCACGCGCAGACCGTTGGACAGGCGATGTTCCACTACGCGCTCGGCGAACGTGCTCTGGGCGTGAGCGAGGGTGGGGAACAAGAAAAGAAACAGCGCCGTTGTCTGTGCAGAAAAGACACGCCACGTCATCCTATCAGCTCCTGTCGCAGTTGCCACAGAACCTGTGTGCTCTTCATCTCTCTATCCAGATGATACCTCAGGTGAAGATGAACCGCGTGCTCCAGCTCGCCCGCTGACGGCTCGCCCGGAAAATCCGCCTGACCGCCTGCGTTCAGCACCCGCCACGTGAGCCATGCCAGAGGCGATAGTTTCACGGTGCCGGTTGCTGTTCGTGCACAGGCGGCGCACAGCACTCCACCTGCATCGGGGTGGAATGCAATCTGTTCACCGTCTACCGGCTTTCCACAGCGGGTGCAGGTATCCAGTACAGGGGTATATCCTTGCTGTAGCATGAGCGCGTTCTCGAAAAGGCACAGAGTCCACATCGGGCGATCGCTGGTCTCCAGTTCATCCAGAGCACCCGACAACAGGTCAAAAAGGTCTTCATCGGGCACGCCTTCTTCCAGCAGGCGGTCTACCAGTTCGCAGACGTAGATAGCGGAGGCAGCGTTCATCAGCAAGCGGTGCAGGCGCGCCCGAGCTCGTTCTACTGATGCCTGGGTCACAATCCAGAAGGTTTTGCCCTGTGCAAGGTGGAAACGCGCCTGTACGCAGGTCTCGGTAGCTCCCGCCAGTTTACTGGTGGGCTTACGCGCACCCTTCGCGATGGCAGAGATCTTGCCCATCTCGCGCGTGAAGAGGGTCAGCACCTTGTCCGCTTCGCCCAGCGGGCGCCTGCGCAAGACGATCGCCTGCACGTTGACAGGAGGCAACTACGTTCCCTCCTCCAGCTGCTGCAGCAGTATCACGCCGCTACTGGTGCCGATACGGTCCGCCCCCGCTTGCAACAGTTCCAGTGCGAGGCTGAGTGTGCGGATGCCACCTGCCGCTTTTACTTTCAGATGGGGTGGCGCGGCGGAGCGCAATAACCTCACGTCCTCGATGGTGGCTCCGCCCTCGCCAAAGCCGGTGGAGGTCTTTACGAAGTCTGCGCCGCTCTCTACCACCACGTGCGTTGCGCGGATTTTCTCTTCTTGCGTCAGGTAACAGCACTCGATAATCACCTTGAGTATAGCGGGAGGTGTTGCCGCACGGCACAGGGAAGCTATCTGCTCTATTTCGTGACGTACCGCGCGCCAGTCGCCAGACTTCAAAGCGGGGAGGGCGATTACCATGTCCAGTTCGTTGGCTCCTGCTGCCAGAGCCTGCTCTGCCTCGTACAGCTTGACCGCCGGCATGTTCGCGCCCAGCGGGAACCCCACCACCGTGCCCACCGCCACATCGCTTCCTTCTAAGTGGCGCACCGCTATTTTGACCCAGCACGGCTGAATGCACACACTGGCGAAGTGGTACTGTAACGCCTCCTCACATAGCCGCTCGACCTCAGCGCAGGTGCTGGTAGGGCGGAGCAGGGTATGGTCAATACGTTTTGCCAGGTCTGAACGGTTCATCCTGTTCTCCTGTGTTGTGGTTTCTATATGTCTGGAGCGTCATCTTGCAGCATCTTGATAATATGCTTAGCTAGAGCGTTTTTAATCTCGTTGTGGCGGGGCACGGGTTGAGATATCTTAGTTCTGGGGTTCTGAAACCAGTCGTGCTTCCGCCCATGTCGTATCAATACGCACCCCATCTCCTCGAGACGTCGTATCAGGTCGCCGCGTTTCATGGGGTAACTACACAACTTCCAACTCAGCGACTCGACGGACACAGGGAATAGTACCGCTGGTCAGCTCTTGGTAAATATCTCGCAGGTTATCCTCCAGTTCTTCTTTACTTTCCGCCTGTGTCCAGTAATCAGGAAACTCCTCGAGGTAACCAAACCACATTCCTTCATCCTGCCAGTAGATGTATTTGACGTTTTTCATACGCTATCACTCACCTCATATCTGGTCTCATCTGTATTTTCGCACAAGTAGGTCAGAAATTCAATGTGCTCGTCCGTTCCCCTTGCTGTTCGCGGGCAAAGTTGATACACTGGATTTGCGGGAAGAGCGGCGGCGATGAGAAAATATCTCCGAGAGCTGGACTGGACGACGATACTGATAGCCCTTCTGCTATGCGCGGTGGGGCTGGTGATGATTTACAGCGCACGGCGGGCGCAGGGGGACGGCATCTTGTTTGTGCGCAAGCAAGCGGTCGCGATGGGTATCGGCGTGGTCGCCATGTTCTTTATCGCCTACTTCCCGGTACAGACGTGGCAGAGATGGACGAAGTGGTTTTATGTGATGAACATCCTTCTGCTGGTCTATGTGGACTATTTCGGCAAGATCACCAAAGGCTCTCAGCGCTGGATTCCCCTGCCGGGCGGTTTCCACTTTCAGCCTTCGGAGGCGGCAAAGGTTCTTGTCATCTTAACGCTGGCAGCGTGGCTTGCCAGCAGGGAGGAGAAGCTGCGCGACCGCTGGACAGTGTTGAAATCGCTACTGTACATCGGCGTTCCGGTGATACTGATATTTAAACAGCCTGACCTGGGTACCTCGCTGGTGGTGATGGCAATATGGTTTGGGATGATGATGCTGGCGGGGGCGAACCTGAAGCATTTGGGAATGGTCTTGCTGGCAGGGCTGGTGGCTTTTACCGCCTTGTGGCACCTGAATGTGCTGGAAGACTATCAGAAGAATCGGCTTGTTGCTTTTCTGAACCCTCAACGTGACCCGCGTGGCTCCGGCTATCATATCCTGCAGGCGCGTATTGCGGTGGGTTCTGGGCAGGTGTTTGGCAAAGGGCTGTTCCACGGCACGCAAAACCTGTTGTTGTTCATTCCTGAGCAACATACCGACTTTATCTTCACGGTGGTGGCGGAGGAAACCGGGTTCATGGGCAGCGTTGCTTTGTTGTCAGCGTATGCGCTGTTGCTGTGGAGGCTCTCACGCCTGATCCTGCAGGCGCACCGCCTCTACCCGCGTCTGATTGCAGCGGGAGTCACCACCTTTTTTGCCTACCATATTATTGTCAACACAGGTATGGTTATCGGCATCTTGCCGGTGGTGGGGGTATGGCTACCCTTTGTCAGCTTTGGGGGGACGGCGGTGATTACCTGTTTCCTTGCGCTGGGCTTTATGCAAGCCATCCATCGGCAGCAGTATGAGGTGATGTTCTAGGTTTTTTCAGCCACGACCACCATTCGTCGCGAGTCCACGTTGTACGGTTGACCGTCTCTGTCGGAGCCTTGCACCGACGCAAATCCTGCCTGCTGGAGCCAGCAGCTGAGCTCAGGGTAAGTAAACAGCCTGATAGAGAACCGCGCTCTTCGCATCTTGCCTTCGCGAATGGTGATTCTTTCGTTTTCCGTGTAGCCAGTGAGAGCGTTATAGCGATTGATGTCCACCATCAGATTACCATCGCGCTCAGCGAGTATAAATGGATGCCATTCCTTCATCAGTCTGTCGCGATTCATCGTGTCGATGAGCAACCGCCCTCCGGCGCGAAGCACACGGCACGCTTCCGTTAAGACCCTGCGGTTACCTTCCTCATCAAAATACCCGAAGGCAGTAAACCAGTTCACGATCGAATCGAATGCTGCGTCGGGGAACGGCAGTCTGCGCATATCCGCCTGCACGTATTGCACAACTACCCCCATCCGTAATGCGTCTGTGCGCGCGATGTCCAGAAAATAACGGCACGAGTCCAGCCCCGTTACGCGGCAGCCTCGCTGTGCCAACCGATTGGCGATTCTGCCGTGTCCACACGCTAGGTCCAGAACCTGCATGTCCGGTTGCAGGCGCAGGAGATTCCATATCTGCTCTACCTCTTGTTCGCTGCGTTCCGCGGTGAGCATTGGCTCGTAGAAGTAGAGATAATCCTCGTTAAATATGCTGTCAAAGTCAAATGCTACTTTGGAATCCATATTTTTCACCTTCTCTCTGTCCCCTCTTGTTGCAGCCTCTCCAGCATCTGCCGGTATTGCTCGGGCGTGTTCATCTGGAGCAAGATGGTGTCGGTGTCCACTGGCACTTCATACACTGTTTCCGGGTGCGCGTGCAGCAGGGCATTTAACCCTTTGTCCGGCGGCAGCTCCAGTATCTCTTCGCGGAAGCGTGTGCTGAACAGTGCCGGATGTCCGCGCCTGCCGCCGTACGTGGGCACAACGATACTTTCGGGATGGTAGGCGAAAGCGGTTATCAGCGTATCGTGCACCCACGTGGGTATCAGCGGTTGGTCGCCGAGCACAAACAGCATTCCGTCTGCGCTCTGGTTCATCTGGGCCAGCGCCCATTGCACCGAGGAGATCATGCCTCTTTCAGGGCGCGGGTTCACGATGACCTCTACCGGCAAATGTTCTATCAGCCGGAAGATTTGCGTCCAGCTATATCCCAGTACCACCACCGTGTGCGTTGCCCGTGAGGCGGTGACATTGCCGATGACCGTCTCGATCACCGTGCTATCGCCAAACGGCAGCAGCATCTTCGGTCGCCCCATGCGGGTGGACGCCCCCGCTGCCAGTATCACCGCGACGATTTCCATTTTTCATCTCCTCATGGTTCTGGATACGCGCTGAAGTGCGCTACGACAAACGGGGTGGTTGGCTCCCTTCGTCTACACAGGATGAGTGCGCAACCACTCCAGCTCGATACCCTGCGCCCGCAGTAGACTCTGGTAATCCCTCAGCAGACTTTCATCCTCTCTGACCTGATGTGGCTCCACATCTCTCTGGATGCAGAAGGCGGCGAGCAACCCTGCCGCCTCACCGATATTCCACTCCACAGGATGCAGACGGAAACAGCCATTGGTGATGTGCGTGGTGCCGATATTCTTGCAGGCGGGTAACAGGTTGCGCATCCGTATCGGCAACAACGCACCCAGCGGTATCTGGAACGGCAGTGCGCCGATATCGATAGAGTTGGTACCGTTTGTGCTGGGGTGCAGGTCGATTCGGTAACAGCCCACGCCAACGCTATCGGGGAACGGTTTCGCCCTGTCCGCGCCCGGGTTCAGCTCTGAGGCGACGTGGTGCTCGGTGACGGTGAACACTGCGCGGATGCGTCGGGACTCGCGGATGTATGGATACATCGCCAGTCCATCGTCGGTGCCGGTGATGTCGGGGCGCAGATACAAGCCGGGGTAGCCTGCGCCTCCATCAGGGCGTGGTGCTTCCGTCTGCAGCCAGTACAGCAGGCTGAGCGACAGCTGCCGCGCCTCTTCCAGTCGCTCTTTGACCACCTCGTCGGGCTGGTCGATAATCGTTCCGACGAAGTAATCGTTCTGCGGCCAGTTGACGATGGTCACCTCGTGCGGGGCGAGTTCGGGCGGATAGTGCTCCCGGCATACGATGCGCCGGTAGGTGAACAACGAGCGGTACGGATTATCGGTTTCATGCGGGAAGAGGTACCAGCGTGTCTTCTCCAGCGTAATTGGATGAGCGGTATACCAGCTGAGCAGTTTATCGGGCCAGAAATAGGGTTGGTATTCGCGCCAGCGGTCGTACTGGGCGGGTTTGTCGATGGTGTGGTCGCCGTCGGGGTCGTACGCCATGGCGAAGCACCAGGTAATGCCCTGCACGTTGTCCGGTTGCGGCTCACCCTCCACAGCATGAGGTTCACCGGTGTCTCGCTGCGACTCCGCGCCGACCACATACTCGGTTCCGGTCATCGGCAGCAGGTCGCCCAGCTCGGTAGCGTCCAGCACGTAGCGCGCCTGAATGACTTCCTCCTCTCCGGTATGCAGGTTACGCACGGTGACAGCAAGCACCCTGTCGCCCTCCACCTCAGCGGAGACCGGTTTGCGGTGCAGGCGAACGTCCAGCCATCCGGTGGTGCGCGGGTAGTGGAGCATCGCGTTCAAGACCGCCAGACCGACGCGCGGTTCGTGGCAGAGGCGCGATACCCAGCCGTTGCCCGGGTTCAGACGCGGGTTATTGCGAGCTGACAGGGTGAGCGGGTAGTGCTCGCGGTAGAACTGGCGCACTGCGTTTCGGTACTGCCGATAGCGCGCGGTGCAGCCGAAGCTCTCAATCCACGGGTGTTCATCGGGCGGAACCGCCTGAGCGGTTAGCTGTCCACCAATCCATTCGGTTTCTTCGGTCATTACCACTTTCAGACCAGGGCTGGATGCCGCCATTGCTGCAGCACAGCCTCCTGTTCCACCGCCCACAATGAGCACATCGCAACGGGTTTCCTTCATCGCTTCTGCTCCTCCACTGCTTTACGAGGTATGGTATTTTATCACAGGGGAAGAAAAACGAAAACCCCTGCAGGGTACCCCCTGCAGGGGTCAGGCAGTGTTTACCTGCCCAAACGCTCAAAGACGATGAGGTCTCCCTTCCACACGATGCCCTGCCATTCCAGCTGATAGGGCAGGGGCGAGTTTTCGGGGATAAAAGTCATCTTGATGGTGTCAAAGAGCATGATGCTGGGTCCCAGTGCGTCGGTAGGGTCACGCCAGTCTGTGACAGTGACCTCCAGCGTGCCTTTGATACCCCTGCGCGAAAAGCCGATGTACGCAGTGGCAGGCCCGCTAAACGTCGCCTCGAATGGCTTCTCCATTGCGTACCGCTCGGCGTCGTGCATCACCACCGTCACCGGCACGATTGGCGGCCAGCTGCCGACCGCGACGGTCACCGTGCGGAAGACGAGCTTGCCAGCCAGCGGGTCATCAGGTGGTGTAACACCCTCTGGGCAGAGGATGTTGCGCACAGCCATCTCTACCATGCCGCCCGTGCTGGGAGTGGTGGAGGTAATCAGCACCAGCCCACCGCCGTAGCACTTCTGGAAAAAGCACACCGGCTCTTGCGCAAACAGCGGGAGACTCCACAGTAGCAGCACCAGCGTAATGGCGAAGCGAGACATTTGAACTCCCTCCTCTGAATTGGTGGAGTTATTTACCATTCACGTAGACGATGAGAGCAAGCAAAATGTTCCCCCTTGCGGCGTGAATCTACTGAGCGGGTATTGGAGTCAAACACAGTGGAAATCACTTGAGCCAGAGGAGGAACCACAACATGGCTATTCTGACCGAGAAAGATAAGGCGGCGGTGCGCGAGCGGCTGAGCGAGATGGTCAGCCCGGTGAAGATGATAGTGTTCGTGCCTGCCACCAACCTGATAGCGCCGGGGCGACGGGAGTGCGCCTTCTGCACGGAGCTACGCGAACTGATGGGCGAACTGGCGGAGCTGAACGACAAACTGCAGGTAGAGTTTGTGGACCCGTACACCGACCCGGTGCGCGCAGCAGCATACGACCTGAAAAAGGATGGACAGGGCTACCTTGTGCCCGCCATCGTGTTGACGGGGCTACAAAACGGCGAAGAGGTGGACTACGGCATCCGCTTCTACGGCATTCCGGCGGGTTACGAGTTTGCGACCCTGCTGGAGGACATCCTGATGATTTCCACCGGTCATCACCACCTCGCGCCGCAGGTGCTGGACGAGGTGTCCAGAATCGACAAGCCGGTAGATATCATGGTGTTCGTCACGCCGACGTGCCCATACTGCCCGCGTGCGGTGCTCACCGCGCACCAGTTCGCCTTCGTGAACCCGAACATTCGCGGCTCGATGATCGAGGCGATGGAGTTCGAGCAGCTGAGCCAGGACTGGAACGTGTACGGCGTGCCCAAGACCGTCATCAACGAGGTGGTGGAGTTCGAAGGGGCAATGCCCGACAACATGGTACTGCGCTATCTTGAAAACGCTCTCGTGAAGGCATAGGGTAGAAGGCGCACCCTCGCCCCCTGCGCAAGCGGGGGGCTTTTTTGTTGGATGCGCCTGTCGCCGAGATAGAATGGGCGCGCACGTAAGTGCGCCCCTCTGTGAATCCGTATTGCCTCATATAAAAATCTTTCCGAAATGCTCATCGTTGCCTCATTTATTTTCTTTTCGTCTCTGCCTTCGGGCAACCTCGTTGACCCTCCTTCTTGCCTG
>Ga0101941_1000965_pt1 | contig 28679 bp, 26 predicted proteins | sample DewCreD2012metaG_3_FD_75242 | JGI IMG/M metagenome (GOLD analysis project Ga0101941, IMG submission 75242) | Hot spring sediment bacterial and archeal communities from British Columbia, Canada, to study Microbial Dark Matter (Phase II) - Dewar... ...
ATTATTACTAAAAAAATTATGAAAAAAATATTTTTTGCAGCTATAGCCTTCTCGTTCATATTGCAATCCTGTGAAACTACTCAACACGAAAATGCAACATCAAAAAATGATTCAACAGCTATTGAAAAAGATACATTGAATACCTTAGAGAAAAATGGCATAAAACTATCTCCTGTTACAAACCTGCCTGAGTTTTTGGATGCTCAATTAACCCAGAATCAACCTACTGAAAATTCTACACTAAAACCCGGAACAAATAGCTTCACTTTCGAAGTAAAAAACTACCAATTAGGAGCACAAACTGATAGTAAATCATGCAACCATTGTTCTAATTCTGATCAAGGTCAACATATTCATTTTATATTAAATAATGCTCCTTATGTAGCACTTTATGAACCTAAACAAACTCAGGATTTAACAGAGGGTACTTATATAGAACTTGCTTTTCTTTCAAGATCATATCATATAAGTATTAAGCAACCCCAAGCTTACATTCTCAAAAAATTTAATGTTGGTAAAAAGAACGACCTAGACAAGGTAGATTTGAATACTCCACATATGTTTTACAGCAGACCTAAAGGTGATTATTCAGGAACTGCTGCTTCTAAAATTGTACTCGATTTTTATTTAGTAAATACTGATCTTTCAAAAGACGGAAACAAAGTAAAGGCTACAGTTGATGAAAATGAATTTCTAATAGAAAAATGGGATGCTTACTTAATTGAAGGATTAAAAGATGGAGAACACTCTATTAAACTAGAGCTAATTGATAAGGAAGGTAAAACAATTGAAAGTCCGTTCAATCCTGTAACAAGAACAATTACAGTTAGCTCTGCTACTAAAAAGTCATAAAAATCAAGTTGTTTTATGTAGAGAAAACTTCATTTAATATTTTTATAGATTTAAAATCATTACAACGATCAATATTTCTGCCATAAAACAACACGATTAATTCCAGAACATTTCTTCTGACCAAATTGGAAGAAATGTTCATTTCTAAAATAGACTTTTCTAATACATCCTCAATAACACTATGATATTCATTGTGTTTTAAAACTATATCAGTTGATTGTTGCGGTCCAAACCCTAGGTAAAATGATAATTGAAGTAGAAACCAAATGTGAAAATCAGGATTAAATTTTTCCTGGTCCAGATATAGTATACTACTATATAAAAAATTAAACATTTCCTGGTCGGAAGCCTCCTCTCCTATAGATTTGTTTATTACTTCACTCATAAAAAGTGAAACACAGGAACGTCTTATATCATATGGGATTTTTTGGTGTGGTATTGAGCATTTAATTTCATTGATACGCTTCAACCCCTTACCTTCTTTGTAAAAGAACACTATTTCTATTAGCGTTAATGGCTGAAAAAGTGCTATTCCTATTTTAGCTTTTTTACTTCTGACTCCATTAATTATAAAAGACTGTATACCATGTTCTTCTGTATAAATTTTGGCTATAATTGAGGTCTCTTTATATTGTATATAGCTAATTACAATACCTTTGGTTTTAACCAGCATATTACTCCAATAATACAATTTTGGCAATATTACCTTCTTCACCATCTTTTGTTGATGAAAAAACAAGGTAAACGCCACTTTCGGCCCTCTTACCATTCAATCTATATCCTGACCAGGTCGCTGTTCCACCATTAGCTTTAGTTTCATAAACCAAATTGCCAAATATATCGGTAATTTTGACTGGTGCATTTTTTACCAAACCTGTTACAGCTATTAAACCATCAAATCCAGATCGAACAGGATTTGGAAATACTTTCACATCCGAATTTTTAGTATCACTGGATTCTGTAGCGTCACCTCTGAATGATATTAGTCCAAAATCTGTTAAAACAAAAACCTCTCCTGTAGTCCCATCTACCTCTACTTGTTTTATATCATTTGATGGTAAGGGACTATTTTCAGCCGTGAAATTTTGAAGTACCTCAGTAGCATCTTCATTAAAAAGCCACAATCCATTATTGGTTGCAACCCATTTCCTGTTTCCTCCATCTACTTCTATATCATTAATTTGCTTATCCATCAACAATGGAAACCCTTCATAATAAGGAATCTGAGCATCGTCAGTAAAGGGGTCTGACCCAGCCTTGAAAATGGCAATTCCTTCTTCAGTTCCAACCCAGATATCTTGATTATGATCTACTTCTATGCTAATAACATTATCAGAAGGCAAATTCCCAACACCTGTTCCTTTACTTAAAATCCTATAATTTTTATCTACATTATTCTCATTAAATACAACCAACCCGCTTATATTTCTTCTAATAAACCATTTATTGTTTTGATTATCAACTGATAGGTTCAACAAATACAGTTGTTTTCCTGATCCAATATCGAGTGCATATGAAGCCCATTGCCCATCAGGATTAATGGAGTGCAATACAGGTTGTGATTGAATTTGTACGGCATTAGCCATCCAAATTTTGCCATCCTTGCCAACATCTATAGAAGTTGTTCTTACAAAATCACTTCCTGGAGTTAGATTTACCAGAGGGCTGTTTGCATCTGTATAATGTTGAAGTGCTTTACCATCTTTATATAAAAATAATCCTCTACCATACGACGCGATATATGATATATCATTGACGGGATTATAAGCAATATCTACTAAGTCTATTGCACGATCAAAATTGCCGGCATACTGAGAAAAATTAACCCATTCATAATTAGTGAACACATCAAATCCATTTGCATTATACTTATTTAGTGTATTGGAATAATAACCACCATATAAACAGGCAAGGCGATTATTATGATTTACTAAATTAAATGGTTCTGAATAATTTAAGGTTGATACCTCTATAGGATAACAATATCCTTCAAAACATCTGGATACTCCTGTATTGAGAGCTACCCACTTTTCTGCCGGGTTTTGGTTATCTACTTCTTTTACAATACCGGCTACAAATACCGAATCAAATGATGATTGTGTATAGTCATAATATACCCCAAATGAAGCAATAGAAAGTATTTCCGGTGATCCAGTAATTGAATATACAGGTCTTTTGAAAGTATGTATTCTTGTCCAAGTAGAGTTTTCTTTCTTGTATAATCCTTCATTTTCAGCATTGAGAAAAACCTGATTTGATGAATTGCTATAATATCCGGATACAATAGCGTATACATCACCTTGAAATACCTCTACTCCAGAAAGATATTGCACTGGAATACCGGAACCCTGGTCAAACTTAAGCCATGATTCAAAGCTTAGAAGATTGGAGTTTATATTACTAGCATACAAACCATCTGAAGTAGCTATATAAATTGAATCATTATGAAAGGTAGAAGAATATAGCTGTATTTGAGTTCCAGATGAATTAATATTAAGAGCAGATTCCTTTATTTCATTCTTGATAAGGTTTAATACTACAAGTCCAAAATCCGTTGATAAATAAGCAAAATCACTTCTAAATAGGATATGGTTAATTCTTTTGGATCCGTTGATTGTCGGAGAACGTTTTATATCATTGATGTTGACAACTGTATTTTCTTTAAGTAAATCGATGTTGCCATTTTTATAAGCTATTAAGGTAATATTCAAATCTTTGTGATGACTAATTCTACTTATACCCACATCATTTAACCCATCTACTTTGGATAATAAACTTACTTCATTGTCTTCCAAAGAAATGCGCATTAAGGTTTCGTCAGAACCAGCAAAAATTGCATTATCTGTTTTATGAACAGTATTAAAATTATACAATGAAGGATGAGCCTTCCACTGATTTATAGCAACTCCCTTTTGAGCGTAAGCTGCTAGTTGAAATAATAGAAAAAATATAGGTATAAAGCGCATAGTGTAAAATATTGGTGCAAATATAACCAGAAATATTGCAGTTAGGTCTCGAATTTATATATTTAGGGTTGATCTTAAAAACGTTATAATACTATGAATTCTTTTGTCGATAGCAGGAAAATTAACGCATACAGCCTTGCATTGTCTGAAAAGATTATCATCGAAGCATATACACACAAAGCTGCACTAAACGGTCAGGATATTAAAACACTTAGTTCGGTTGAACAGGTTAATACATTAATTATAAAAAACCTGTTTGACAAATGGCAAGAGGAAGCCAGCCAACTAAGAAGTCCTTATTTTGACTATGAAAATCAGGATGTTAAAAATGCACTAATTGCCTTTCTAAATACCTTATCCAATCATATTTCTATTGCCAGAGAGCATTTCAAACCTTTGCTTTCTAAGGCAATTCTGGATGCCATACTAATTGCCCTTTCACCAAAGGAATATTTTATACAAGAAGTAATTGCCAGAAAAGAAAAGTTTGTAGAATACTATAATGGCATTAAACGATTTATACGAATTAACAAATCGACTATAGAAGCTATTGATAAAATTGTTTCTAAGGAAGGTCGTGAATGGGAGAACATACTTAACCAAATATCGGAATTAGAGGTAGATACACCTGATGCAGAAAAAACAATTCAGGATTTAAGCCAGATGCTTCGAATTGAACTCGGTGAAATTATTTTAAAACCTGCTAATATTCAGGTTCCTGAAATTATTGCTGAAATTGAAAAAAATGAAGAAGAACCAGAAATTAAGCAAACAATAACGCCCGGTATAAGTACATCAGTAGACCCAATTATAGAAGTTTCAAAGAATAATCCCAATTCAGAAAAACAGCCTTTAGTTGCATCAATTAATGACCTTTTTCAAAAAAATGAAAAAACATTAAATGATAAATTAAAAAGCACACCGGAAGAACCTAAAATTATTCCAGGCCCAAAAATTCAGGATCTTAAAAAGGCTATTAGCCTCAATGAGAAATATTTATACATCAAAGAGCTCTTTGGAAATAATGCCACAGAATTTGCAAATGTAATAGAAACGCTGGAAACATTTAACACACTTGCTGAAGCCAAAGAATTTGTACAAAACAAGTATAATAATTCTCCATCCTGGACACCTGAAAATCCTTATTATATTGAGTTTATAAATTTATTAACCAGAAGGTTTTAAATTAGAAAACCTTTACTTCTGCAATAACTGATCTTCACGTTTAGAGAGTTTCTCATGCCTAATGCCACAGAAACTCTTTTCTATGAGCATCCAATTTCAGAAATACAAATAGTAATATTGTAAAACCCAGTAAGGAAGAGCCTCCATAACTAAAGAAAGGCAATGGAATACCAATGATAGGGAAAATCCCAATAGTCATTCCTATATTAACCATAAAGTGGAAGAAAAAAATGGAGGCAACTGAATATCCATAAATTCTTGAGAACTTATCTTTTTGTCGTTCTGCAAGATGTACTAACCTACACAAGAACACTACATAAGCTATAATAAATAAGGTACTACCAATCCAACCATGTTCTTCACCAATTGTACAGAATATAAAGTCTGTACTTTGTTCCGGCACAAAATCAAACTTTGTTTGAGTACCCTGCAAAAATCCTTTGCCCCAAAATTGTCCTGAACCGATTGCTACTTTGGACTGATATAAATTCCAACCTATACCTTTAATGTCGCTCATTGGGTCAATCAAGGCCTTAATTCTATTTTGCTGATGGGGTTGCAAAACATCATTAACAAAGAAATTAACACTAAATACTATAAAAACTGCTGCAAGATATACCCCAACCGTTAACATTGATTTCTGATAAATGGGTTTTCTACGAGCATTCTTTTTTCTCAAATCAAGAAGTATATTGAACAAGAAAACAAATGCTATAAAACCCAAACTAGCAATAAGGTAATATTTATCAAACATCAACGTCATTACAAATAGAGCCACAGATAGAATACCAAATACCAAAATATATGGCGACAGTCCTTCTCTGTACATTACAATTACGAAGGAAGCCAGTACGAGCATCGAACCCGTTTCATTTTGTGCAAGTATAATTATAGCAGGCAATCCTATAATTGCCGCCAGTACAAGTTTAGTTTTTAACTGACTAAATTTAACATTTATCTCACCCAGGTATCTGGCAATTGCAAGTGCTGTCGCAAACTTGGCAAATTCAGCCGGTTGCAATCGTACAGGGCCTAAAACTAACCAGGATCTAGATCCTTTGATATCAGGTGCCAACACAAATGTTGCCACTAGTAGTAATATTAAGGCCCCATATATTACATATGAAAATGAACTATAAAACTTATAGTCAACTATCATGATCATAAGTATAATGACCGACGAAAGTCCAATCCACATCAACTGTTGTCCGGCTCTGTAATTTAAGTCAAAGGGGCTAACATAAATTTCTGGATCATAAACAGCAGCATAGATATTAAGCCATCCAAATAGCACAAAAAGCAAATACAGGGCAACAGTAAACCAATCTATACTTCTTGTTAAATTACCTTCCTCTCTCATTGATTTTCCTCCTTTCTCACTGTATTGATAACTCCAGTATTAACACTGTTTTTAGCAGGCAAAGGCCAGCGTGTTGGTGTGTTTCTTCTTACTGTATCCTTTTTCTGAGCAACTTCAACTACCTTGGCAATGATTTTCTGATCCTCTGGCACTATGTCATAAAATCTTTTATCTAATATATATTTTTCCAAAGGAGGTCTTGTTATAGTATCAGTCAGATATTTTTCAATCATCAAACTGGCAATGGGAGCGGCCCATGTACCACCAAAACCAGCATTTTCAACAAACACAGCTATTGCAATTTTTGGATTTTCTTTAGGTGCAAATGCTATAAATACAGAGTGATCTTCTCCATGAGGATTCTGAGCTGTTCCGGTCTTACCGCACATGGTAATATGTTTAATCCTTGACCTGGTGGCAGTTCCGGCATTTACAACTTCTTCCATACCGTCAATTACCGGATCAAAATATTTTGAATCTATACCTACATCATGTTTGATCTTGTATTCAGGTTTGGGGCCTTCATCGCCAATTGATTTTATTAAATGCGGTGCATAATAGAATCCTCGATTTGCAATGATAACGGCCAAATTAGCCATCTGTATAGGAATAGTACCGATTTCTCCCTGCCCTATACTCAAAGAATATATTGTGGAAAACTTCCACCTCAGATCACCATATACACGGTCATAGTACTTATTACTAGGTATAATACCGGTCTTTTCATTTGGAAGATCTACACCAAGTTTTTCTCCAAAACCAAATTTCTTTATCCTGCTGTACCATATATCATATCCTAATTCGGTATCCTTAAATTTGCTTGAACTTAATCCGCGTTCAATCATATTTTTGAATACCATATAATAATAAGGGTTGCATGAATGTTGTACAGAACCTTTTACATTTTGAGGTGAAGGGTGCGGATGGCAATTAACCAGTGATTTATTGCACGGAAAGACGGTATTTGGAGTTATAACACCCTCCTGCATCGCAATAAGACCTTGAGCCAGTTTAAAAATTGATCCCGGAGGATACATAGCCATTAAAGGTCTGTTAAATAAAGGGACTAAACTATCACGCTGCAGAGCCAGATAGCTTTTACTGAATTCTCTTCCGGTTAATATATTGGGATCATAGGAAGGTGCTGAAATAAAGCTTAGAATCTCACCAGTTGATGGTTCGATAGCTACTACAGTACCAATTTTATAGGCCATCAACTTTTCACCATACTGTTGCAGGTTTAAATCTATGGTAGATAGCAAATTAGTACCGGGTATAGATAAGGTATCAAATTCTCCTCCTTTAAAAGGCCCCTTTTCTACACCTCTTACATTAACCATTACATATCTGGCACCACGTTTTCCACGCAAATATGGCTCATAAGAAGATTCAAGACCATTTATACCAATATAGTCACCTTGCTGATAGTAGCCGTCATCTTGTCTTTCTAACTGGCGTTTGCTTATCTCACCTATATATCCTAAAGCATTAGCCATACTTTGGTGTGAATAGGAACGCATGGTACGTTTCTGCGGATAAAACCCCTTATAATCAACCAGATAATCCTGAATTCTGGCAAAATCTACGGTAGATAGCTGTTTTAAAAATGCTGAAGGTTTATCGTATGAGTATTTTTTTGCATCAAGAATTCTGGTTTTAAACTCCTCTAAGGTTATACCAAAACGCTTGCATAGCAGCGCTGTATCCTTTACTTTAAATTCACGAGGCACAACCATCAAATCGAAAACGGGGGTATTATGAACCAATAGTTTTCCGTTGCGGTCAAAGATCAAACCGCGGTATGGGTAATCAACTATTCTTCTTCGCACATTGTCCTGAGAAGCAAAACTGTACGATGGGTCCATGATCTGGATTAGGAATAGTTTGAGTACATAAACTAACCCAACCAGAATGAATGCAAACTGGATTATATTTTTCCGGTTACCAAACATTAGTTCTTTTTAGGAGACTGGATAAGAAACTGGACAAGTATAATTATCCCTAAAGTAAAGATAGAACTAACCAATATTTTGCCAGTGGTTATGAAAAAATTATCAAAACCTAAAGACCAAATAAAGAATAGAGTAGCGTGATGAATGAATATTACAATGGCTGCATACGAAATAAACCAACCGATGCCCAGTGTTCTGATAGAAACATGAACACCTTCATCGTACCCACCACGGGGAGTTAGAAAATTTATAATATAAGGTCTTAAAAAAGCTACCAGAACAGTTGCAGCGGCATGAATGCCAAATGTATTATAAAATAAATCAATAACAAGACCGGATATAAAGCCAAGTGTCATTAATGCAATAGGGGTAACCTGATAAGGCAGCATCAGAATAAATGCCAGATAAACAAAACAAATCCCCCATCCATCAAGCAAAGTAAGATGTAAAAACAACAATACCTGCAAGGCTGTGAATGCTATAAAATAAAGTAAATAAGTTACAAACTGGCTTACTACTGACATAGTATCTTATTTAACAATCATGTTTTCCAAGGAATCTCTTTCTATTTTCAGGCTATTCTTGATCAGATATACATATGACAAGGCAGTAAAATCTGTAGAAAATGCCAACGTAATATTATAATCAGAACTACCATTGCCTAAAGTAAAATCTTTAATTGTACCAATCAATACATTTGGTGGAAACACAGCATTGTATTCACTAGTAACTATTGAATCTCCCAAATGAATTTTGTGATGTCTAACTACATGAAGAACTTTGCCTTCTTTTGGATCAATTCCATCCCAAATAACAGTAGCATCAATTTGTCCGGGATTAATTTTAGCAGCTACGTTCATACCACTATGTAACATTGAAACTACTGTTGAGTAATGTTTGGAGACATTTTTGACCCTTCCCACCAATCCATTCGGACCAACAACACCCATATCAGGAGTTACTCCATCATCGGTTCCTTTGTTTAAAGTCAGGTAATTTTCAGGCATACGGGTGGAGTTTTTTACCACACGAGCAGGCATAAACAAAAATTGGATTTGACCTGTCGAATCCTGTATTGTGTCTTGACTGATGTTGATATGCTGAAATTGATTTTGAATGTTGCTTAACAATCGGGCATTTTGAGTTGCAAGCTCCTCATTTACTTCTTTGAGGTTGAAATATGCAGCAATATCTTTTTCTATAGCTATAGTGCTGGCTACATAATAATTGGAGGTATTAAAAAATGCTGCACCTTGATAACTGTTATAGGTAACAATCATCCAGGCACAAATCATTTCCACCAATACAAAAAATAAAAATGCACGAAACCTAAAAAGGAATTCTAAAATTCTGTACATCTAGTATCAGGTCATCAAAACTGCTCTATAACTCTTTAAATTCTTAATAGCCATACCTGTACCACGTACAACAGCCTTTAGAGGATCTTCAGCAACGTGTATTGGTAGTTTGGTTTTTAAAGCCAGACGCTTGTCTAATCCACGAAGCAAAGCGCCTCCTCCTGTAAGGTGGATGCCATTATCATAAATATCTGCAGAAAGTTCCGGTGGTGCTATTTCCAGTGCTTTTAGTACAGCTTCTTCAATTTTGGAAACAGATTTATCCAGGGCAAAAGCAATTTCAGAATATGAAACTTTAATTACTTTTGGAATTCCTGTCATTAAATCTCTACCGCGTATTTCATAATCTTCCGGAGGATTATCCAGTTCAGTCAAGGCAGACCCAACTTCCATTTTTACCCTTTCTGCGGATCTTTCACCAATAAGCAGATTATGTTGTCTTCTCATATAATCCAGGATATCTTTATTAAAAATATCACCAGCCACTCGAATTGACTGTTCACAAACAATACCGGACAAAGCAATAACAGCGATTTCGGTAGTTCCACCTCCAATATCAACTATCATTGAACCAATTGGTTGCTCAATATCAATTCCTAAACCAATTGCCGCAGCAATTGGCTCATGTATCATATATACTTCTTTTGCCCCGGCATGTTCTGCCGAGTCACGAACTGCTCTTTTTTCAACTTCAGTAATACCTGACGGTATACAGATGACCATTCTATGCGAAGTAGTACCAAGATATTTCTTGCCACCATCTATCATTTTGATCATACCACGTATCATGTGCTCAGCAGCGTGGAAGTCTGCAATCACACCGTCCTTAAGTGGGCGAATAGTCTTGATATCTTCATGAGTTTTCTCATGCATCTGCATGGCTTCTCTACCAATTGCCAGTACTTTACCGCTTATTTTATTCAAAGCGATAATCGATGGTTCATCAACTACAATTTTATCCTTATAGATAATTAGAGTATTTGCGGTTCCTAGATCGATAGCTATATCGCTGGTAAAAAAATCAAACATGCCCATGTTATAAAGGTATTTTATTCTGTTGATTATAATCCTGAAAGATACAAATTAGTTTCCAAAACCGAATTTTTCTTTATTCTTAATGTTTGAAATGTCTAACTCCGGTAAATACCATTGACATTCCGTTTTTATTACAATAGTCAATGGAGTCCTGATCTTTTACAGATCCACCTGGCTGAATAACGCATTTTATTCCTTCAATTCCTGCTATTTCTACACAGTCCGGGAAAGGAAAAAATGCATCAGATGCCATTACAGCTCCATCATTAAGACTAAATCCAAAACTTTTGGCTTTTTCAATAGCCTGTTTTAGTGCGTCTACCCTGCTGGTTTGACCAACTCCGCTTGAAATCATTCGATCGCCTTTGGCAAAAACTATCGTATTAGATTTAGAGTGCTTACAAACTTTAGCAGCAAAAAGCAATGCCTTCTTCTCTTCCAATCCAGGTTCTGCCTTAGTCACCGTTCTTAAATCTGCAAAGTCTTCCGTCTTAAGATCTTTATCCTGTTCAATTACCCCATTTAGCAATGTTCTGTGCAATTTACCAGGCAGTTTACAATCCTTTCTTTTCAGGAGGATTCTATTCTTTTTGGTCATCAAAAGTTCCAGTGCACTTTGATTAAAAGCCGGAGCAATCAGCACTTCAAAAAACAATTTATTTAACTCTTCCGCACTTTCCAGATCTACTTCTCTATTGGTAATAATAACACCACCAAAAGCAGAAACAGGATCAGATTCCAATGCTTTAAGATAAGCGTCCTTCGGCTTCTCTGATATGGCAACTCCGCAAGCGTTATTATGTTTGAGGATTGCATATGCAGGTTCATTAAATTCATCAATTAGAGCAACAGCTGCATCTACATCAATAAGGTTGTTATACGACAGTTCCTTACCATTAAGTTTCAAAAACATTTCATCCAGATCGCCATAGAATACGCCATTCTGATGCGGATTTTCGCCATAACGTAACGTTTTGGAAGTTCTTATGCTGGTTTTTAAGGTATTAATATTTGCTTCCTGATTGAAGTAATTAAAAATTGCTGTATCATAATTGGAAGAAATATCAAAAGCAGCGGCAGCAAATTGTCTTCTGTCAGACAAATCAGTATGTCCGTTTTTTAACGTTAATATTTCTTCTAAAGTTTTGTATTGCTCACGAGTTGATACTATAACCACATCGTTGAAATTTTTAGCGGCTGCTCTAATTAGCGAAATTCCGCCAATATCAATTTTTTCGATTATATCTCCTTCGGAAGCTCCTTTGGCTACCGTTTCTTCAAAAGGGTATAAGTCAACTATTACAAGATCCAAATCAGGAATTTCATATTGCTTCACGTGATTTTGGTCTTCAGCCAGGTCTCTTCTGTATAGAATACCTCCAAAAATTTTTGGATGCAACGTTTTTACTCTACCACCCAAAATTGAAGGATAAGAGGTTAGGTCTTCAACTGCAGTAACAGGTATATCAAGATCTTCGATAAAGCTTTGAGTGCCACCGGTACTGTATATTTTTACGCCATTTTGGTGCAACAATCGAACTAATGGCTCCAGATTGTCTTTATAATATACTGAAATAAGGGCCGATTGTATCTTTTTTAAGCTCATGTACTTTTTAACTTTTACTTTCTTTAATGACTTTATCTATAATCTGAGGAAAATGTTCGTGTTCCAGTTTATGTATTTTATCCGCCAGCACATCTGCTGAGTCGCCTTCATTTATAAGACATTTTGCCTGAAAAATAATTTCACCTTCATCATAATGTTCATTGATGTAGTGTATAGAAATCCCTGATTCCTTATCACCTGCAGCAATAACTGCTTCGTGCACTTTAGCTCCGTACATACCTTTGCCACCATAATTGGGCAGTAGTGCCGGGTGAATATTGACAATGCGGCAAGGATAAGCTTTCAACAAGTTATCTGGTATAAGCCACAGAAAACCAGCCAAAATGAGCCAATCAATCGAATTATCTTTCAGTATATTCAACACATCATCCGTATTACGAAAGGTTGCTCTGTCAAAAACATGGGTATTTACCTGCATGTTTTGGGCTCTTTCAAGGGCATATGCACTGGGGTTATTGGATAGCAATAGCTTTACTTTAATATCTGTACGATCTTTAAAGTACTCCATAATTTTTTGGGCATTTGAGCCCGAACCAGATGCCAGAATTGCTATATTAACCGGTTGGCGAAGCATTCGATAATTTGCGGAAATGGATAATCTTGTAAAGAGACAAATATAACAAGATTATATAAAAATCATGCTTAGAATACCGCAGATCATTAATCCTTTGCAAAACTTACTTAAAAAAGAAAAATTTTTTTTAGTATCTGCTTGGACCAAATAATTGGTAAAAAAACCTAAAGGTATAATAATCATAACGATATAAACCAAAAGCATATAAGGATCGAACCAAACACTGAATACAAATAAAAGCAGTACTAAGACAAATTCAGCCCAATAAATAATTTTTTTAGAGAATCGAATGCCAAATTTTATGGGAGCAGTTTGGCAGCCATAGTTTTTATCGCCTTTTACATCTTCCATATCTTTAATAATCTCTCGTATAAATGACATTATAAAAGCAAAAAGGGCATATATAGCAATAATTAATTCAGACTTTTTAAACAGAATAGCGACTACAAAGACTGATAGGCCGGTTAATATTGAAACAACCAGATTACCCCAAATAGCTTGTCTTTTTAGATAGTTAGAATACCACCAAAGCAAAAAGACCGACAACAGATTAAGAGCAAGGATACTATAACTAATAGGTAAGACCAGAATTAAACCCAAAAAATTAAGTACAATATGCATAACCATGGCATACCGTCTGGAAATAGAACGCCCAATGATAAGTCTTGTCGGTTTGTTGATAATATCGATTTTGATATCATAGTAATCGTTGATAATATACCCGGCAGCTGCAATGCAAATAGTGCTCAAAACGAGCAAATTCAAGGATGTATTTGTCAAAAAAAGATACCAGTCAGAAACAGGACCAATCAGAAATATAGCTATACAATACTGTGTAAAAGCCACGATTACCAGATTTGGAAACCGAATCAGTTTGTACATTGCCAAAGGCATGTTAGAAATCCGTGAACTTACTAGTAGCCTTGTCATTTACTGTTTTACCAATTTTCAAAATTCCATTTATTCTGAGATTTCATTACTTTTTCAATAACATCACGCACAGCACCGCGACCGCCATTCTTAGGACTAATATAGGTGCATACTGATTTTATTTCATCAACTGCATCATTAGGACAGGTTGGTAAGCCAACAAGTCGTAGCATTTTCAGATCGGGAATATCATCGCCCATATATAAAATCTGTGAAGGTTCTATATTTTTATCTTTGGTATATGCATGGAAGAAACTAATCTTATCCTTAATACCGATAAAAACCTCTTTGATGCCTAAAAATTCTAATCTGCTTTTTACCCCTTCTTCTACCCCTCCGGAAATAATAATAATCCTATATCCGTTTTGTAAAGCCTTTTCGACTGCATACCCATCTTTTACATAAAAGTTTCTGGAAAACTCTCCCGTTCTGTAGGCTATAATACTACCATCAGTAAATACACCATCTACATCAAATATGAAGGTATTTATTGAACTAAAATCAACCATATTAATTTATTTGAACCAAAAATTTAATCAAAAATACCCAGACTAGCAATTTATAACTTCCTCAATTATTTGCTATTATACATTTCCAGAATACTCTTAGTCATACTATCGTATACTAACTGTTGACTTTGCATATTTGCAAGCATTTGAAGTTGTGCATTTATTGTTTGTGTGTCATTACGAACAGCTGGACCTGTCTGGGAAGCTTTGGCTGTATTGGCAAAGGCTTTATCAACAGTTTGTTTTATTAACCCTTCTAAAAGTGAGAAGGGGATCTGTTTTTCTGCTAGAAGTTGCTCCGATATTGCAAACAGGTGATTGACAAAGTTGTTGGAAAAAACAGCAGCAAGATGTATAAATTTTCGTTGTTCTGAATTGATTCTATAAACCGAATCTGAAACATCAGAAGCAATTTGCAGAATAACTGGCCAATCAGTTTCTTGCTTTGCTTCAATCAAAATTGGTACTACTTTCCAGTCAATTTCTACATGTTTAGAAATTGATTGCAAAGGATAAAAAACCCCACAATTGTTGTGCTTCTGAAGATGATCAATCGAAGCAGTTCCGCTGGTATGTAAAACAATGGCCGACACCGGCAAAATCAGTTGCTCTGATACTGTTGCTATAGCATTATCAGAGACCGTAATGATAAATACCTTTGACCTACTTTGAGAAAAATCTAAAGACTGAGTTGCTATACAATGTTCAAATCGTAGTGCAGATTGTAAAGATTTTTCAGGATCGCGGGAATAAATTTCCTCTATCAGATAACCGGCTGAATGCAAAACTGACGCCAAATGCCAACCAACATTTCCAGCTCCTATAATGGAAATAAAAGGTTTAGTATTCATATTCAGTTCCATAAAGAACTAAATATTGGCTACTGTATCTCTATTCTTTACAAAATCACTATACCGTCTGTATATAGCTATTGCCATACCAATTACCAGGATAATAGTTCCTATCCAAAGCAAATTGATCAGAGGTTTTTCAACCACTTTTAGGATTATAAAATCCTTTTGGGTAGTACTTTGTGTAAAAGTAAAAGTTTCTGTTTGTGGATCGATATGTACAAAATCTACCTGTAGACCTAATTCCGGCAGTATTTCCGGCATATGACCCAGTAATACTTCTTCTTTGCCTAAATGGTCGTATCCGATTTTGAAAATATATTTTGGATACAATTCATAAGTTTTGTTTTTACCTAACAAAGTAAAATGGGCAGTTATTGCACCATCGTTAGGTCCAAACTGCATACCTGGTATATCGGTTTCTTTATTTACTGAATTCAGAATTACTATAAAGTCGTTAATAAACAACGTATCGCCAATCTTAGCTTTAAACTCCTCAGGATCTGACCATTCACGTTTATCTTCGTCCAGAAAAGAGGTAATGTGGGTGTAAAAGTCCTTAGTTGCAAACCTTCTTATATCCGGTGAAACAACTTTGCCCATTGACTCATTAGACTGAATACGAGGAAATAAGCTAAAGTTTTCAGAGCTATCATTTTTGGTATACTCAACTTCAAAATAGGTGTTTTCAGGATGAACTTCTACAGTATCACCTTTAGTAAAATAGGTTTTTCCATCTGCCACTAAATCCTTTAGAGCCAAAGCTTTTAGTTCATCTTCTGTTACAAACAAATCTTTTGCATCAGCATAGCCCGGGAAACCTTTTACTTCAAAACGGCTACCTTTGTATGTAAGAATATAATCGCTCATAGGTGTAGGTTCACCGCGCCAAAGCAATATATTTTCGGTGTTGAAGGCGTTATCGGCATCTTTGGAAAAGATAAGTCCGGATTGGTTTAGCGAAATCACCCTGGAATAACCTGACGAGAACAAAACACCTAATAGCATCAGCGCCATACCCATATGAGTAACTGCACCACCGGTTAATTTCACATTAGACTTTACAAGGCTAAGGAATACTTTGCCATTGGAGATGATACTAAATATCGAAAGCGTCCAAAGAAGAATGTATTTAATTTTATTGAATATATAATCAGGTTCGCCGCTGATGGTTTTGTCAAATTTGAGTAAATCGATAGCCAGGATAACCAGCGTAGAAATGAGCAAACTCACAATTACCGGAATCACCAAGGAGGAAAACAGTTTTTGTTTGTCCATCTTTTTCCACCAAAAAAACTGCCCTATACCAGACAAAAATGCAATAAGCATGGCAAACCAAATCTGCCAGCTGCTATAAAATACCGCCTGATCAGCAGGAGGAGCCATATTGGACTCAAAGCCCAGGTCTCTGATTATTGAATTTATAAAAGGAATAGATGTAGGCAAGATAACCTGAAAAGCAGCAAGGCAAAGCACGGTAACACCAATAAATATCCAAAATTCACGGGAGTATGTCGAAACTTCTTTCTGTGTACCGGGGATGTATTTCCAGGATTTGATAACTAAATACAGTGATAATAATGAAAATGCAGCCAGATAAATAAATAACTGATTTTTTAGACCCAAATCGGTAAATGAATGCACCGAAGACTCGCCTAATACACCACTTCTGGTCAGATATGTTGAATATAAAATCAGAAGAAATGTAGTAATAACAAGTATAACCGAAGCTTTCAGTGCTGATTGGCTATTTTTATAACTGATCATGGTATGTATGGAAGCCACCAAAATAAGCCAAGGTACATAAACGGCATTTTCTACCGGGTCCCAATTCCAATAACCACCAAAGTTAAGGGTTTCATAAGCCCAATACCCACCCATCAAAATACCTGTACCCAATACAAGTGCGGCAAACAAGGCCCAAGGCAAAGCAGGTTGTACCCACTCTTTGTATTTTTTGAACCAAAGTCCTGCTATCACATAGGAGAAAGGAACAAGCGTAGCCGCAAATCCCAGGAATAGTGTAGGTGGATGTATTACCATCCAATAGTTTTGAAGCAGTAGATTTAGTCCGGTACCGTCTTCGGGAACATAGTTGGGATTGGCTTTGTAAACCGGTATATCACCCATAAAATCTTTCAAAAGAATAAATGGCGAGCTACCAATTTTTAGATCCAGAACAGGCAATACTGCACCCAATATCATAGAGGTTAGAAAAGCCTGTACCAGACAGAATATAGTTAGCAAGGGAGCTTCCCAGGTTTTATTTACTTTGATAAGGACTAGTCCCAGAAGTACGTGCCAAAATATCCAAAGCAGAAAACTACCCTCCTGCCCTTCCCAGAAACATGATATCATATAATACCAAGGCAAATCTTTGGAAGAGTGACTCCAGGCATAATGGTATTCGAAATAGTGGTTAGAAATAATTGTATACAAACAGTATATAACACCCAATACCGAAATAGCATGTATACCAAAATTCAGTCTGGAAAACAACCTCCAGGTTGAAAGATCAGATGTATTATTATTGGTTTGTAATTGTGTTTTAGTAGTAAAAAAATATCCTATTGCAGCAGCTAACGCACTAACAAAGGAAACAATTACGAATAGATGTCCCCAATTGCCTATTCCCTCGTGAATCATTATAGTTGAATTTCGTTTTCCTGATATTTTGACGGACATTTTAGCAGAATTTCATCCGCTACAAATGTATTATTACGCACTGCACCAATTACCACTACCTGCTCAGACTTATCAAAATCCTGAGGTTTAGGATTGTAGTACACCACTTGTTTTTCCAAGCCTTTATTATCTGCCAGTGTAAATACAAAGTAATTAGGATCCAGGGCAGGATTGTATAGCATTCCTACAATTTCGCCATCCGGGCTTTTCTTAAGTTTACCTACAACATGTACTTTTTTTGAATTGCCATCTTCGGCTAGTTCAAAAGCATCATCAAAACTAACATACTCACTGGCATTGCCCGCTGTAGATACAATTACACCAATAGTAACGGCTATAATAATAATGATAAGAATATGAGAGATTTTCATAGAATTGAATTGAAAATTTTTCGGAAAGAAAGTTGACTCAAGAGATGAGCAAAAACTAGATCGATCCTTTTTCCTTTTCCAGTTTATAGATTTTTCTATCCAGGCTTATCAGATATAGAATCATACCTATGAATATGATCAAAACAACAGCAACCACTACATAAATTTTACCTTCAGCACGCATTTGTTCTGCCATTTCAACAGATGTGTCCTCTGCTATCTGGGCCATAGAATTTAAAGCAGTCAAAACCATAGTGACTACAAGTAGTAACAACCTTTTCATGAAAATATTATTGAATACCATAAAGCTTATTTCTAACCAATCTGATTCTGACACGAAGTGTGCTTATCCACAAACCCAGCAATATAAATCCGATAACTGCAGGATAAAATATAACCCTCATTCTGCTATCAAGATCGTATGAGCTAAATCCGGGGTTGCCACCATTGCCGGGATGAAGTGAATCAGTCAACCTGGGTAAGATAAACAACAATGCAACCAAAGAGGGAAAGCAGAAAATATTATAAATGGAGCTGATTCTGGCTCGTTGCTGGTCGTCGGTAAAAGAGCCACGCAAAACAAAATAGGCGAAATAAATAAGCAGTCCGATTGCAGAAGCATTCTGTTTAGGGTCACCACTCCAGAAAGCCCCCCAGGTAAATTTGGCCCAGATCATGCCGGTAACCAGTCCCAAGATACCAAATACCACACCGGTATTGGCAAATTCGGAGGCTTGTATATCTGATTTTACAGTGCCTTTTAACAAATAACGCACAGAATAAATAGCCGAAAGCAACAGCATCACAATCATACCAAACCACATAGGCACGTGGAAATAGAGATTTCTTATGCTTTCATTCAGAATATTTAGTTTGGGAACATCAAATAGAAAGCCGCCAATAATGACGAACAAAAGGATGAGTATAGTAACGGACTTCCACCAAGCGAGTCTCATGGTATAAAAAAACCGGTTTACGGTTGACTAATTTCGATACAGGAAAATACAATTAACTCCTCCAAAGGTAAGGAAATAAAACATAAGAAATGGCAGCAAGCATAATATTTACTGACACGAGAATATAAATCTCATCCATGCTTACAGAGCGTGCCAGACCATCCATAGCATTCTTTGACAAACGTATAAGCATTAGTAAAATAGGCAGAATTACTGGGAAACTCAGTATAGCCATTAGCGATGCTCCGGCATTAGCCTTGGAGGCAATTCCCGAAATAAGTGTAAAAGTGCCTGAAAAACCTACAGCACCTAAAAACAAGGCTAAAAAGAAAAATGGCATATCCAAAACCGGGTTGCCCAGCACCATACTATAAAACAAAAAAGCCACCCCCGAAAACACCAGCATAAGCAACACATTATACACCATTTTGGAGAGCAAAATAGCCTGAGGCGAAGCAATGGTATAGTAATACAATTGCCTGTTGCGGCTTTCCTGCATAAAACTTTTGGCAATTGCATTTACAGAAACAAACAACAAAATAATCCAAAACAAAGCGTTCCAGGTAATAGGCGAAAGCTGATTGGATTTGACACCAAAACTCAAATAACAAACAAAAACCGTAGAACCTATATAAAGCAGTATACTGTTAAAAGCGAGTTTTTGCCTCCACTCCAACTGAAACTCCTTTACCAATAAATGCCAAAAATTATTCATCATAGTCTGCCAAAGCCGAAAATTACAACCATCATTCTATTATTTAAAAATAAAGCACTAATTTTAAAAATATTTGTACCATCAGCATGAAGAAACCTTTACTGTTTATACTACTTTTTTGCCTTTGCAGACTTGCTTCAGCCCAGTACACCGAATATGTAGCTGATACTGCTACCAATCAGGCTGGAACCAAAATTCAGGAAAAAAAGCAACCAAGAACCGTAATTCGTATAAATCCTTTGACCTTTATAGGTGGCAGTTTTACCGGAGAAATAGAACGGGTTATTAACAAAAGATTTTCTTTTCAGGTAGCAGTTGGTTACAGGCATATAAATTTGGCGCCACTATTTACCGAACCTGAACAATATGTTGTAAATCAGTTTAATTTTTACCAAAGTGGAATAACAGTAGTTCCGGAACTTAAATACTACTGGACTCATTTCAGCAAAAAACTGCATAATCCATTAGGTTCCTATCTGGCACCTTATGTGCGAGTTGGTCAATACAACATGAGGTTTGAAGACAACACCTACAATGGTGAATACAATGTCACCTACGACATGACAGCAGTGAGTGGTGGATTTGTATTTGGGTTTCAGCTTCTGGCCGGAAATGTATTTGCCATTGATGCCTTTATAGGACCACAGATAAAATACAAAAAACCAACCAATATTCGCTGGGCAAATCCAACTGCAGCCAATGACGGAGCTATAGTAATTGATACAGAAAGTCAGATGACCTTCGAACCCAGAGTTGGTTTGACCATGGGTATTGCATTCTAAAAAAAATCAAAGAATTATATTCTGTATATGAAAGACCAAATAGCAACAATTTTAGCCGAAGTTGAAGCATATTCCATTGAAAATAAAGATCAACTGGAACAATTCAGGTTAAAATTTCTGGTGAAGAAAAGTGCGTTAAACGAGCTATTTACAGAACTAAGAAATGTACCGGCAGAAGATAAAAGAGCCGTTGGAGGAGAACTGAATAACCTCAAAAATGCTGCTCAGGACAAATTCAAGGCTTACTCTGAATCGTTAGAATCTGCTAACGACATCAACCAAACAGATATACCAGACCTGACTTTGCCGGTTACTCCGGGACAGTTAGGTACCAGACACCCAATTACGCTGGTTAGAGAAGAAATCATTCAGATATTTGAGCGTATGGGCTTCAATCTTTCAGACGGCCCTGAAATAGAAGATGACTGGCATAACTTCACAGCACTTAACTTTCCGGAAAACCACCCTGCCCGCGAAATGCAGGATACTTTTTTTCTGGAAAAAAACCCTGATATAGCCCTGCGGACACATACTTCATCCATACAGGTAAGGGTTATGGAGAAGCAACAACCGCCAATCAGAACCCTGGCACCTGGCAGAGTATTCCGTAACGAAGCTATTTCAGCCAGAGCACATTGTGTTTTTCACCAGATAGAAGGGTTTTATATAGACGAAAATGTAAGTTTTGTTGATCTGAAGCAAACCCTGTATCACTTTGCCAAAGAGATGTTTGGTAAGGATACTAAGATCAGATTCAGACCATCGTTTTTCCCATTTACTGAGCCTAGTGCCGAGATTGATGTAACCTGTCTTATTTGTAAAGGTGCAGGCTGCACAGTATGCAAACACAGTGGCTGGGTAGAAATTGGCGGATCGGGCATGATAGACCCTAACGTAATGGAAAACTGCAATATTGATTCTAAGAAATACTCAGGTTTTGCGTTTGGTATGGGTGTGGAAAGAATAACTATGCTAAAATACCAGATCAAGGATTTGCGTCTGTTTACTGAAAACGATGTTCGGTTTTTGAAACAGTTTAAGCATGTGATGTGATAAAGTTATACGTTTTAAGTTATACGTTTTAAGTTTTAAGTACAAAAAAGCCAAAGCCTTGAAAAGAAATTTTCAAGGCTTTGGCTTTTTATGAAAAAGATGCACATTTCAGAAACCAACAATAATTTTACCGTCTATACCGAAACCAAAGGGAAACAACGGTTGTAAGGCATTAGATACCCCAGGAGTGTAAGATGATAATGAGTTGTCTAATGGAATACTTAGCCTGTTACTCAATTCCCAGTATAAGAATGAATTCAACTTCCAGGCTAATCTGAATGCCAACTCAGGACCCAAAGCTTCTCTTGAGTTAACAAAGTAAGGACTGTAAAATTCTCCATCCTGGTAGTGCGAAGTATATAGTCCCCGGGCTTTTTCCTCATACATGGAATGAAAGAAACCGACACTGGTAATGAAGAATACCTTATTTCTTTTTAGTTCCTGTCTGAAATCAATAGCTGCCTTCAAAAAAGCACCTTCTGATTGATACTGACTGTCGCTGATATCCTTGGTATGAGAGTTTTTGGCATACCCGGCGGTTCCTCTTGCATAAAAGCGTTTATTCAACTTTCTCGAATACATAAGTTCTATGGTGTAACCCCGACTTTCGAAAAGTGGCCCAATCACCATAAGATCCACAGGTTTTATCAGCTCAATACCTATAAGATTTTTGAGCGTGTCCTGGCTAAACACCTGGCTATTGATCAGGATAAGCGCTATGCTAATAATGTATCTGAACTTCATTTCCTGCTAGAATTACTTTTTTTAAACTTGTAGGCTGGCCCAGGCCTACGTTTTCCAGATGGTAACCAAAATCACATTTGCTTCGCTCGTTAAATTTATAATTAATCTGGTATCCCAGTGTAAGGGTATCTGCTGGTTCATCAAAATTGCCGGTAAATACAAAGGTTGTCTTATCAGATTTTGGATTTAAATGAAGATACATATCTTGTCCATCAAGCTGGTTTTTGTAATATCCCGGAACTATTAACGAATCATAAGGAATTACATAGTTTTTTTGCCCGATCGAATCATAAAAAACCAGTTTCAATGCGGGATCACCAGTCGGTTCACAGTAAGGTTTGCAGGAATAAAAGAACATTGCGAGGAAAATACATACGGAAATAATGTATTTATGCATGTGTTTAGTTGTTATAATTTGGGTATTAGGATACAAATTCGGCTTTATGGTAATTTTTTACTAATGCAAGTAGTCCTTCAATGCATCAATTTGTACTCGTTTAGCCTTTTCAGTTTCAACCAGATAAGGAGCAAAGAGTCGAAACTCATATACTTAAAAGTGTAAGAATAAAAATATCTGCAATTATAGATAAATGTATATACCTGGCAATACCCTCTCCAGATTAAATTATTGTTAACAGTAAATTATAGTTATAATTTTCACACAAAAACCAAAAAGGAATTCTCCTCAAAAATTCATAATAATCAAGAAGGGCTTCGAATATTAAATTTAAAAGTAATAAGGCTATAATACTCAGTTCGTCCCACAAACTTCATTCTTTACAACATGAATTATAACAGTCTAATATTCATATATATGCAAAAAAAATTTTCAAAACAACATTAAAAATCTGGAAATACTAAAACCAATTTTCATTGTTTCATAAAGGCAAAATATGGTCAATTTGGGGCTCTATCCGAACTAAATTCAAAATGAACAAAACTAGTAATACGCATAAATTAACAGCTGCGGGTTTATTAATTTCTTTAGGAATAATTTATGGCGATATTGGTACTTCACCCTTATATGTAATGAAGGCTATAGCCGGAAATAGACTAATTACACCTGAATTAATTTTAGGAGGCTTATCTTGCGTATTCTGGACACTAACCTTACAAACAACTCTCAAATACGTAATTATTACCTTGCGAGCAGACAATAAAGGAGAAGGCGGTATTTTTTCTTTATTTGCACTTATTCGTAGACGGAATCCTTACCTGGTATGGCCGGCCATTATTGGTGGAGCAGCATTATTGGCCGATGGTATTATCACTCCACCTATTTCAGTATCTTCGGCTATCGAAGGCTTAAAAATCATCAATCCATCCATACAAACCGTACCAATTGTTATCTCCATATTGATAATTTTATTTGTTGTTCAACGATTTGGAACCGGTATAGTAGGTCGCTTTTTTGGACCAATTATGCTAATATGGTTTTGTATGCTGGCAGCCCTTGGTGTGTTTAATATTCTAATAGATTTCAGTATTCTAAAGGCAATCAACCCGGTATATGCTTTCAATTTATTAATCAATTATCCTAAAGGATTTTGGTTATTGGGAGCTGTATTTTTGTGTACAACAGGAGCAGAAGCACTATACTCAGACCTTGGACATTGTGGCAAACATAACATTCGAGTAAGCTGGATAGCTGTTAAATCCGCTCTATTATTGAACTACTTTGGACAAGGTGCCTGGATACTTAGTGAATTTAACAACCAAAAATTAATAGGCAACCCATTCTATTCCATAATGCCCAATTGGTTTTTGATCTATGGTATTATCATAGCTACAATGGCGGCAATAATAGCCAGTCAGGCTTTGATTAGCGGCTCATATACCCTCATAAGCGAAGCCATTCGACTAAATCTTTGGCCTAAAGTCCGGATAAAGTATCCTACAGTAACCAAGGGACAACTCTTTATACCCAGTACAAACACACTACTACTTTTGGGGTGTATTTTTGTTGTAATAGTATTTCAACATTCTGAAAACATGGAGGCAGCTTATGGTTTAGCTATCAGCATAACTATGATGATGACTACACTATTACTAACCTACTATCTATTAATTATCAAAAGGGTAAAATTCCCTCTGGTTGCTATGTTTTTTATTATATACTTATTAATTGAAGTTTCATTTCTAATTGCCAATCTGGAAAAATTTTTACACGGAGGGTATTTTACCCTTATCGCCGGTGGATTGTTATGCTCCGTTATGATTATATGGTACAATGCACATCGAATAAAAAGAAGACTTACAGAATACGTAAATCTGGAAGACTATTATCCTGTTATTCAGGAACTCAGTGTAGACACATCTATACCAAAATATGCTACGCATTTAATTTACCTTACTGGTGCGGATAATTATAAAACCATTGAAAATAAAATCATATATTCAATTTTTCAGAAACAGCCCAAACGAGCAGATATTTATTGGTTTTTGCATATAGACGTGGTAGATGAGCCTTACACAATGGAATATAGAGTACGAAAAATGATTCCGGAAGATGTAATTCGAATCGATTTCAAATTAGGATTTCGTGTAGAACAAAGAATAAATTTATTCTTCAGAAAAGTGGTTGAAGATTTGGTCAATAACAAAGAAGTAGACTTTATTTCTCGCTATAGTTCACTCAATAAACATAACCTTATAGGTGATTTTCGATTTGTTGTATTGGAAAAACATTTAAGTTTTGAAAATGACTTAGATGCTTTCGATCAATTTATAATGGACTGGTATTTTATCCTTAAAAATATGTCGTTATCAGAATCAAGTGCATTTGGTCTGGACACAAGTTCTGTAAAAGTTGAGAAGGTACCATTAGTCATAAGCCCTATGGAAGGATTTCAACTGAATCGGATACCTTAAATAATCTAGTATTAAAAACAACAAAGCCGATCTGAATATTCAGATCGGCTTTGTTGTTATAATAATGGTCCAATAATTTCCTTATAACAAACTCTTAATCACATCCTCTACCGAAATTCCTTCGGCTTCTGCTTTGAAGTTTCGCACAATTCTGTGTCTAAGAATAGCAAAGGCAACAGCTTGTACATCCTCTTTATCCGGCGAATATTTACCATTGAGCAAGGCATGACATTTGGCACCTAATACCAAATATTGGGAGGCTCTTGGGCCAGCACCCCACTCCAGATAGTCATTGGCCATTTTGGATGCACGCACTGTATTGGGGCGCGTTTTATGCACCAGCTCAACAGCATATTCAATTACGTTATCGGCAACAGGTACCTTGCGAACAAGTTCCTGAAAGTATTTAATTTCCTCGGCACTAATTACAGCGTTTACGGTCGGTTTCTTATCAGAAGTAGTATTTTTTACCACATCAACTTCTGCCTGGAATGAGGGATAATTAAGTTTCAGATTAAACATAAAACGATCCAATTGCGCTTCCGGCAAAGGATAGGTACCTTCCTGTTCTATTGGGTTTTGTGTAGCAAGTACAAAAAAAGGACGATCGAGTTGGTAATTTTGTCCGGCAATAGTTACCGAATACTCCTGCATACTTTCCAGCAAGGCAGCCTGAGTTTTAGGAGGAGTACGGTTAATTTCATCAGCCAAAACGATATTGGCAAAAATAGGTCCCTTTACAAATTTGAAGTTACGGTTTGCATCCAGTGTTTCAGAACCCAGAATATCTGATGGCATAAGGTCTGGCGTAAACTGAATACGTTTAAAATCCAGATCCAATACTTGAGAAATTGTATTGATAAGAAGGGTTTTTGCAAGACCCGGTACACCAACCAACAGGCAATGACCCTGACAAAAAATAGCAGTAAGCACCAAGTTAACAGCTTCTTCCTGTCCTATTATTACTTTAGAAATCTCCTGAGTAATTTTCTTAAAAGTAACTTTTAAAGCATCGGCGGCTTCTACTTCGTTGTTGTATTTTTCCATCACTTAAGGATTCATCAAAATATTACAATCAGCATACTCTTCATCTATCTGAATGTATACTTCACCTTTGGTTTTATCAAACCAATCATTGAGGGTATTGTTCTTTTTATGTTCTAATGCGGCGGTATATATTTCCTGATAGTCTTCTTTCAAATTAGCAACATGGGGAGGTGTCTTGGATTTCAAATAAAGTATCCTAACCGACTCAGTACCATCTTCTTTCTTGAATACATGAGGAGTAGAAATGCTTCCAACTTTCATAGAATCTATAGCAAAGAAAAGAACAGGATCCAGATCTTCTACCGATATTCTGTAACTTCCATTTTGTCCGGTAAAAAATCCGCCGGAGTTTTTGGTGGTCTTATCGTCAGAAAATTTATTGGCTGCGTTGGTAAAAGTAATACTGTCCTGAACGATCAGTGTACGGATACTATCAAGAAAATCAACCGAATAGCCATAGTCTTTTTTGGATGATTTTGGCTTGATCAGAATATGTCGGGTATTAAATTCATTTGCACGTCTGGATATTAGCTGAATCAAATGATATCCATACTCAGATTCAATGATCTCAGACATTTCATTAGGCTTAAGTTTTAGTGCCGCAGCTTCATAGGCAGGTACAAGTTCGCCTTTTTTGAAAAAGCCTAATTCGCCACAAGCTTTTCTGGAACCCGGATCTTCAGAATATTGACCAGCATAACGACAAAAATCGGCGCTATCTTTTATTTTCAATTTGATAGTTCTTAGCAACTCCAGTGCTTCCATTTTTTCTTTTTTACCGATTTCAGGATCGTCTACTATTTGCCCTACTTCAACTGTTGTCGAAAAATACGGAAGGCTGTCTTTGTCAATACTGGCAAAGAATTTCTTTACCTGTCCGGGAGTAACTTTGATACCACCAACAATCTGCTCCTGCATTTTTTGGGTAATCAATTGTTCTTCCAGCGAGATTTTTAAATCGTCTTTCAGTTCGTCTATGGACTTTTTGTAGATTTTTTCCAGTTTATCAGCACCACCAGCCATTTTGATAAAATAATCCATACGTTGCTCCAACTGAGCTTGCAATACATCATATTCTACAGTTACAGAATCAATCTCAGCTTTGGCAAGCATAAGTTTGTTGACTAACAATGATTCCAATAACTGACAACGAAGTGCCTTGTGGTCTACCTGTTGGTTTGCCGGCAGTTGAGATACATATTGCAGATACGCTACGTCCAGCTCAGACTTAAGTAAAATTTGATTATCTACTTTGGCCGAAATTTTATCTACCAATTGAGCTTTGACAGGGAACGCAAACAGAGCAGTAAAAAAAGATGCAAAAAAAACGGCATTAAAAAACTTCGATGGTTCCGGATTTTTTACCTTCACTATACATTTCATTTTCAAGACTTTCAATAGCATTTAAATGCTTTTTGTTAATAATAAGGCTTTTAAGGTCAGATTTGATATAATCCAGTGGAGCAGGTTGGCCTTTTTCAACCTTTTCGGTTATAAAGATAAGATAAACAAAATCAGCATTAGACTTTTCGAGCAAAGTTTTTGTTTCAATTTTCTTTTCTATTCCTATTAATGAGCTCTCATTCAATAGTACATTTTCCGAAAACCAGCGGTTTATATAATATTTTTTGGCATATCGAATGCAATAGGACATTAAATCCACATCAGAAGAATCCAGGAGGATTTTGCTTTTCAGATCTTTTAAGCCAGGCACATCATTGGGTATTTTGATAAAAGTACCTTTGTAAAGATTTTCAGAACTGGGAAAGTTTTTGGACTCTTTTTGATAAAAATCAACTAATTCAGATTCAGTGATCGAATCAGAAATAGTTTGCATATAAAGGTCTTTGTACTTATTGATTACAAGAAAATTGGTATAATCAGTTATTTTTTGTCTGATTTCGGGATCATCAGCGGATACAGATTCGGTTGCTTTTTGGAGCCAAATTTTATTGCGGACCCAATTATCGATATAGCTTTTGACAATAAATGCACTATCCTTTCCTGCAAACTTGCCAATATCATTGGGCAGGTCATTATAAAACAATATCTCATCGCCGACTTTAGCCAGTGTTTTATTAGCTTCTTCCTGGTTTCCTTCTTTTTGAAGAAAATTGCAGGAAGATATTATAAAAATCAGGCTACAAGCAGCAATGAGATATCTTAGCAAAATGTATTACTATTTCTTAGTTAGTTTACTTACTTCTTCCTGATTGATTTCAACAGCATATTTGCTTTTCAATTCAGTTAGCCATT
>Ga0101941_1000968_pt1 | contig 28608 bp, 27 predicted proteins | sample DewCreD2012metaG_3_FD_75242 | JGI IMG/M metagenome (GOLD analysis project Ga0101941, IMG submission 75242) | Hot spring sediment bacterial and archeal communities from British Columbia, Canada, to study Microbial Dark Matter (Phase II) - Dewar... ...
CGAGCGGATTCGGGGCGGCCACGGCCCGGGCCCGGTCCGGGCTCACCTCGATCAGGATCCAGCCCCCTGGCTCGAGCCAGCCCCGCCCCTCGGCGATGGCCCGCTCCACGAGCCCGAGCCCGTCCGGGCTCCGGTCGGTGAGGGTGTGCACCGGCTCGAAGCGGCGGATCTCGAGCGGGAGGTCACGGAGCTCGCCCCGGGCCACGTAGGGCGGGTGGAGCGTGATCACGTCCACCCTGCCCGCGAGCCGCTCCGGGAGCGGTCCGTACAGGTCGCCCCGGAGGAACGTCGCACGCAGCCCCAGCCTCCGGGCGTTGGCGCGGGCCACCGCCACCGCTTCCCGCGACAGGTCGGTGCCGTACACCTCCGCGCCTCGGACCTCGTTGGCCACGGCCAGGGCGACCGGGCCGGCCCCGGTGGCGAGGTCCACGGCCACCGGCCGTCGCCGCCGCCGGAGCCGCCGCACGGCCTGGAGCGCCAGGAACTCGCTCGAGTCCCGGGGGACGAAGACCCCGGGACGGACCCGGATCTCGAGCCCCCGGAACGACGTGAAGCCCTTGAGGTAGGCCAGGGGTTCGCCGCGGACCCGGCGCGCGACGAGCCGCTCGAACCGCCGGCGGACGGCGGGGGGGACGATCCGGTCGGGCTCCGGCCCCTCGCCCCCCAGGACGAACGCCAGGAGGTCCTCGGCCTCGATCCGCTCGCGGTCCCGCTGCCAGTGGTCGATGGCCCGCGAAGCCTCGAGGCGGCGGACGGCCCGTTCCAGGAGCTCGGCGGCCTCCACGTCGATGCATCCTAGCGGCGGCGTGGCCCCGCGGAAGGCCGGCCGGCGCGGCCGTAGAATCGCAGGTGATGGCGAAGGTCCTCGAACCCAAGACGAGGCGGGAGGAGATCCGCCTCACCGGCGACCGGCTGGTCGTGAAGGTCCCCGAGGACGGCGAGCGCCGCACCCGGGGGGGCCTGCTGATCCCGGCGACGGCCGCGCAGGCCCCCAAGCGGCTGGTGTGGGCGGAGGTCGTCCTCGTCGGGCCCGACGTGCGTAACGTCAAGGTCGGGGACCGGATCCTGTTCCTGCCCCAGGCGGGGCTCGAGGCCGAGATCGACGGCGAGGACTACCTCGTGCTCCGCGAGCGCGACGTCCAGGCCGTCGCCACGACCCTCGACGGCCAGGAACGCGCGCCCGGCCAGTACCTCTAACCCTCGAGGAACGCGAGCCGGACGGTCCGCCGGTCGTTGTCGCGGTTCGGGTCGACCACCACGACCCGCTGCCAGGTCCCCAGGGCGACCTGCCCCTCCTCGACCGGGAGGACGAGCGAGGGGGAGACCAGCACCGGCAGCAGGTGGTCCGCGCCGTGCCCCCGGGACCCGTGCCGGTGCCGGTAGCGGTCGTCCCGGGGCAGGAGCCGCTCGAGGAGCTCCTCGAGGTCCGCCTCCGACCCCGCCCCGGTCTCCATGAGCGCGAGCCCGGCCGTGGCGTGGGGGAGGAACACGTGGAGCAGCCCGCTCCCTCCCATCTCCCGGGCGAACGCGGCGACGCGGTCGGTCACGTCCACGACGCGCCGGCCGGCGGTCTCGATGGTGAACGACGCGGTACGCACCTCGGTTCCAGCAGCCTACCCGCCCGGCCCCGGGGCCGGCGGTCCCGAGCCGCGGGGGGCTACCCCTGGCCGAGCCCCATCCGGTACAAGCGCACGTCGCGGAGGCGGTCGTACAGCACGACCTCCTCGACGCCCATCTCCGCCAGGTCCGGCCAGCTCGTGCTGAGCCACGCCTCCGCGTCCCCGGCGTCGGGGAACCCCTCGGAGCGGCCCAGCTCGTTGCCCTGCGCGTCCAGGTAGGTCCAGTCGAACACGGCGCGGCGCCCATCCTAGCGCAGACGCATCGCCGAGGTGCGTAGGGAGAACGAGGGACAAGGGGCGAGCTCAAGCGGTGCCCGGGCGCCGCCGAGGCTCATGGTATGCCGTCGCGGCCCTTCCGACGCCACTCGCTCCTCGTCGCCCTGGCGCTGCTCGCATCCCTCGGGCTGCCCCTGTTCCTCGTGCCCGTCCCCGCCGCTGCCGGAGGGTCATGGGTCGGGGGCGAGCCGGGCTCAGGGCCACGGACGCCCGCCCTGCGCCCCCCCGGGACGGCCATCGCATGGTCCGACGTCGCCCCGGACCACTGGGCGCGGTCGGCGATCGACCTCGTCGCGGGGGCGAACCCCTGGATGCGCGACCACCGACCCGGGCCCGACGGCGCCTATCCGTTCCGCCCCGAGCGCCTCGAGCGGCGAGCGCTCTTCGCCCGGGCCCTGGTCCGAGCCTTCGCGCCCGCGCTCGAGGTCGACCCGGCCATCGCCTTCGACGACCTTGACCCCTCGGCCCGGGCCTACCGGTTCGCGAACGTCGTGGTCCAGCTCGGCTGGATGACGACGGAGGGCGCGAGCTTCCGGCCGCGGGACCCCGTGACGACCCGGGAGGTGCACCGGGCGCTCGTCCTCGCGCTGGGGCTCGGGGAGGAGGCGGCGGGGCTCGACGCGCTCCACACGGCCGATGGGTACGCCTTCGACACCCCCGAGGGGTTCGGCACGCTCCTGCTCGGGATGCTCCTCGGCTTCCGCTACGACCACCCCGACGACGCCCTCGACGTCGGGCCCGACACCCCGCTCACCCGGGCGGAGGTCGCCTGGTCCCTGGCCCGGGCCGCCACGGCACCCGAGTGGCGGACCCTGGCCCTCGCGCCGTACGCCACGATCGAGCTCCCCGCGCTCACCGAGGAGATGCGGCAGGTGGTCGAGTTCGGGATCCGCTACGTCGGCTACCCGTACGTGTGGGGCGGGGAGTGGGCGGAGCCGACCGGCGACGGCTACTGCTGCGGCGCCCAGCCCGTCGGCGGGTTCGACTGCTCGGGGCTCATGTGGTGGGTGCTCAAGGCACCCACCGAGGCCTGGGACAACGTCCCACCCCGGCCCTACCAGGGCTGGGACCTCCCCCAGCGGAGCTCGGCGGAGATGGCCTCGGTGGGCAAGCGGCTCGCGTTCGAGCGGGCCCTGCCGGGCGACCTCCTCTTCTACGACGGCGACGCCGATGGCCGGGTCGACCACGTGAACCTCTACCTCGGCGGGGGGTGGGCCCTGGACTCCTCGGGCGGGGCGGCCGGGGTGACGATCCGGGACGTCGCGAGCGGCTGGTACCGCGACCACTTCGCCTGGGCGCGGCGGCTCTCCTGGACGGCGCCTCGGTCGTCGGACGCGAGGGCCCCAGAGCGGGCCCTCAGCGGTCCGACGCGAGCTCGGCCTCGACCGCGGCCCGTTCCTCCTCCGTGAGCGGCCGGGACCGACCGGTGACGGGGTCGCGGGGGACGATCACCGACTCGGCCTCGGCGGCGAGGGCGCCGTCCCGGGTCCGGATCTCCTCCCTCGTCGCGATGCTCGACCTCCCGACCCGCACCGGGCGGCAGGTCACGAGGACCTCGTCGTCGTCGAGCCTGAGCTCCCGCCGGTAGTCGATCGCCACCCGGGCCAGCACGAAGTTCCACGTGTCGGTCACGGGCCCCAGCACCTCCTGGACCCAGGCATCGCGGCAGATCTCGAGGTAGGTGAGGAACACCGCGTTGTTCACGTGTCCGTAGGCGTCCAGGTCCCGCCAGCGGATCCGCACCCGCTCCTCGTGCACCTCACGCTCCCTGGATCCGGTCCACCTGCACCCCCCGCTCGGCGAGCCACCGGACGGCCCTCGCGATCTCGTCCTCCGCCCCCTCCATCTCGAGGATCACCCAGGCCGAGCGCTCATCGATGTTCGCGCGCCGGATGTTGGTGACGACCTCGAACTCCTTGCCCACCCGGTAGAGGATCGGTTCCTCGATCAGGTGCTCGGGGAACGTGAGGTGGAAGCGCGCCCTGGTCACGGCCGGGCCCCGGGCGGGTTCATGGATCCCGAGCGGAAGCCCTCGAGGTCGAGGGCCACGAACCGGTACCCGAGGGCCTTGAGGCCCTCCACGACCCGCTCCCGCACGCCCGGCGTCGCCAGGCGCGGGACGTCCGGCGGATCCACCTCGATCCGGGCGATGTCGCCGTGCACGCGGACCCGTACCTGGCGGAACCCCAGGTCGTGGAGCAACCGCTCGGCCCGAGCCACCCTCGAGAGTTCCTCCACGGTGATCCGCACCCCGAACGCGATCCGCGAGGACAGGCAGGCCGACGACGGCTTGTCCCAGGTCGGGATGCCGAGCCGGCGGGCCGCCTCCCGCACATCCTGCTTCGTGAACCCGGCCTCGACCAGCGGGTGGCGGACCCCGTGCAGCTCGGCCGCCCGCAGCCCGGGCCGGAAGTCGCCGAGGTCGTCCAGGTTCGCGCCCGAGGCCACCACCGCGAGCCCCTCCTCCCGGGCCACGCGGGCCAGCACCCGGTACAGCTCGGTCTTGCAGTGGAAGCAGCGGTCGGTGCCGTTCGCCAGGTAGGCCTCGTCCTCCACCTCGCGGGTCCGGACCGTCCGGTGGCGGATCCCGAGGTCGCGCGCCAGGCGGCGGGCCTCGGCCAGCTCGCCCGGCGGGAGCGAGGGCGAGACCGCGGTGACCGCGAGGTGGTGGTGCGGGAGCGCCCGGGCCGCCGCCGCGGCCACGAGCGTGGAGTCCACGCCCGCCGAGAACGCCACCACGACCCCGCCCATCGACGAGAGCACGCCCCGCAGCCGCTCCAGCTTTCCCTCGATCGCCGCCACGGACCGATGGTGCCACAGGCGGGCGGGGGGCGCGACGGGAGGGGGACGGGAGGGGGTGGAGGGGGACCGAGGCCGGGGCGCGGCGGCCCGGGCGCGCGGGGCGGGGCCAGGGCGCCGACCGGAACGAGAGGGGGCCCCGGTCGTCCCGGGGCCCCGTTCCCGCTTCGGAGGGGGGCTCCACCACCTCCTTCGTCGGAGCCCGCCCCTCGGTTCGACCCTAGAACTCCTCCATGCCCCCGCCGGGCGTGGGCGCCTTCTCCTTCTCCGGCTTCTCCGCCACCACGGCCTCGGTGGTGAGGAACAGCGCGGCGATGGAGGCGGCGTTCTGGAGCGCCGAGCGCGTGACCTTGGCGGGGTCGATGATCCCGGCCTTGAACATGTCCACGTACTCGCCGGTCTCCGCGTTCAGGCCCCAGCCCGGCTCGAGCGAGCGGACCTTCTCGACCACCACGCCGCCCTCGAGCCCGGCGTTCGTGGCGATCTGCTTGAGCGGCTCCTCGAGGGCCCGCCGCACGATCATGGCGCCCGTGAGCTCGTCGCCCTCGAGGTCCACCTTGTCCAGGGCCGCCTGGGCGTTCAGCAGGGCCACGCCGCCGCCGGGGACGATGCCCTCCTCGATCGCGGCCTTCGTGGACTGGACGGCGTCCTCGATCCGGTGCTTCTTCTCCTTGAGCTCGACCTCGGTGGCCGCCCCCACCTTGATCACCGCGACCCCGCCGGAGAGCTTGGCCAGGCGCTCCTGGAGCTTCTCGCGGTCGTAGTCGGAGTCGGTCTTCTCGATCTCGGCCTTGATCTGGTTGATCCGGCCCTTGATCTCCTCGGGGTTCCCCTGCCCCTCGACGATCGTGGTGTCGTCCTTCGTCACCACGACCTTCCGGGCCCTGCCCAGGAGGTCCAGGCCGACGTTCTCGAGCTTGAGGCCGACCTCCTCGGAGATCACCTGGCCCCCGGTGAGGATCGCCATGTCCTGGAGCATGGCCTTGCGGCGCTCCCCGAAGCCCGGCGCCTTCACCGCCACCGACTGGAACGTGCCGCGGATCTTGTTCACGACCAGCGTGGCCAGGGCCTCGCCCTCGACGTCCTCGGCGATCACGAGGAGCGGCTTGCCGGCCTGGAGGACCTTCTCCAAGAGCGGGAGCAGCTCCTGGACGCTCGAGAGCTTCTTGTTCACGAGCGCGATGTAGGGCTCCTCGAGCACCGCCTCCATCCGCTCGGGGTCGGTCACGAAGTAGGGCGAGATGAAGCCCTTGTCGAACTGCATCCCCTCGACGAACTCGAGCTCCATCCCGAACGTGTTGGACTCCTCGACCGTCACCACGCCGTCCTTGCCGACCTTGTCCAGTGCCTCGGCGATCACCTCCCCGATCTCTTGGTCGGCGGCGGAGATCGCGGCGACCTGCGCGATCTCGTCCTTCGACTCGACCTCCTTGGCCTGGGCCTTGATCGACTCCACGACGGCCGCCACGGCCCGCTCGATGCCCCGCTTGAGCGCCATCGGGTTGGCGCCGGCGGCGACGTTCTTCATCCCCAGGCGGACCATGGCCCGGGCGAGGACCGTGGCGGTGGTGGTGCCGTCGCCCGCCACGTCGTTGGTCTTGGTCGCGACCTCCTTCGCGAGCTGGGCCCCGAGGTTCTCCCAGGGGTCCTCGAGCTCGATCTCCTTGGCGATGGTGACGCCGTCGTTCGTGATCGTGGGCGGGCCCCACTTCTTGTCGAGCACGACGTTGTGGCCCTTCGGGCCGAGCGTGATCGCGACGGTGTCGGCGAGCTTGTTCACGCCCGCCTCGAGCGACCGCCGCGCCTCCTCGCTGAACCTGAGCAGCTTCGCAGGCATCTCCCTGAGCCTCCTCGACAGATGCGACGGGGGGCCGCCGGACGCGCGCCCCCCGTCGCGCCTCGTTCCCCTCCGGTTACTTGGTGACGATGGCGAGCACGTCGCGGGCGGAGAGGATCAGGTACTCGTTCCCCTCCCGGTCCTTCCACTCCGTGCCGCCGTACTTCGAGTAGATGACCTTGTCGCCGACGCTCACGTCCAGGGGGACGCGCTGGCCGTCCTCCCAGCGCCCCGGCCCGACCGCGAGGACCTCGCCCATCTGGGGCTTCTCCTTCGCCGTGTCGGGGATCACGATGCCCGAGGCCGTCGTCTCCTCCTCCTCGCTGGGCTTGACGACGATCCGGTCCTCCAGGGGCTTGAGGTAGAACTCCGCCATCCTTCCCTCCTTCGGGTCGGCTAGCACTCTCCGCCTTCGAGTGCTAACAGGATAGCCGCCGGAGTGCCAGCGGTCAACGCCGCGGGCGCCCCGGGGCGGCGGGGCGCCCCCCACCGCGGGGGGACCGGCCTCGCACGGCCGGTGCCGGCGCGCCCTCCGCCCGGCCGCCCCGGCCCGGCGTCCGGCGGTCAGTGGCAGGAGGCGCTGCCGGAGTCGGAGAAGCTGGAGGTTCCCTCCGGCACGAACTGCCAGTCGTACCCGCCGTCCCGGAGGGTGAGCTTGAGCACGCCGAACGAACCCGAGGACCCCGCGGCGCTGTTGGGGGCCCGCACCGAGCCGATGGTCCCCAGGCTCTTCCCACCGGTCCCGACGATGAACTCCACGATGCCGTTCGGATCGGCGTTCCCCATCGGATCCTGCGGGCCGAACCGCTCGTACCAGTGCGAGTTCCCGTTGAGCACGATCTCCGCCCCCGCCGCGTAGAGGTCCTCCCAGAACGGGAGGGTCCTGTCGCTCACGAAGTTCCCGTTCGACTTCGAGGCGAACCGGGGGTGGTGGAAGGCGGCGAGGGTGCAGGGCGCGGCGCTCGCCGCGAGGTCCTGCTCGAGCCAGTCGTTCTGCGGCGACCCCTCCCCGCAGCCCCCGACCTGGCTGCACATCGAGTTCAGGACCACGACGTGCCAGGTGCCGACATCGAAGCTGTAGTAGCCCTGCGGGCCGTGGGCCGCGTCCCCGAAGTAGCTGAAGTACCCGTCGGCCCCGGCCGCGCCGCAGTCGGTCCCCGTCGTACCGTACTCCGCGTCCGCCACGACCGGGCGGGTGATCGCCTTGTACGCGCCCCAGGTCGGGTCGTAGCTCTGCTGGAAGGCCTGGAGCCCGCCGCACTCGTACTGGTCGTCCCCGAGGGGCATCACGACATCCGCCCCCGCGAGGAGCGCCGCCGTGTACTTCTGCCGGCACCGGCTCGCGGTCCCGTCCCCCCCGTTGAAGTTGGGGTCGGCCGGGTCGCAGGCGATGTCCCCGGCGGCCGCCAGCACGGGGGCCGCCGGAGAGGCGGCGGTCGTGACCTGGAGCGGCTCGGACGGAGCGGAGCACCCCGCCGAGTTGCAGGCCGCCACGGTGTAGGAGTAGGTGGTCGACGGGCTGAGCCCGCTGTCGTGGAGCGACGTCGTCGTCGGGCTCCCGACGAGGCTCCCGTCCCGCCGCACCTCGTAGGAGGTGGCGCCGGAGGACGGATCCCACGCCAGGTCCACGGTCGTCGAGGTCACCCCGGTGGCACGGAGGTTGGTCGGGGTCGGCGGCGGACCGCCGCCGCCCCCGATGAAGGCGGTGTCCACGACCACGTCGTCGAAGGCGGCGTCGAACGCCGACGAGCTGCCCCCCAGCTGGACCCGTCCCACCGGCGTGGTCCCGAGGTTCGTCGGGCTCAGCGTGAGGTCGTTCACCTTCGCGCCGTCGAGCCACACCTCGATCAGGCTCGAGCTGCCGTTCACGGACGCGTGGAGCTGGGCCTCGTACCAGGAGCCGAACCCGATGACCGTGGCGCTCGTCGCCTTCGTCCCCGACACGTGGTTCCGCACCCGGAGCCTCCCCGAAGACAGGACGTCCAGCGACACGAGCGAGCTCCCGCCCCCGGTGAGGAGCCGGAGGAGGACGGTGGTCGACCCGCCCGCGCTCACCACGTGCACCCGCGCGTCGAGGTAGATGTCCGCCTGGGACGAGCTCAGGGTCTTGACCGCCTTCGCGACGCTCCCCCCCGGCGTCGTGGCCCGCCCCGCCCAGGCGCCCGAGAACACGAGCGCCTGCTGGGCCTGGAAGTTCACGGCCTTCGTCCAGGCCGACACGTTCCCCGACTCGAACCCGTCGGAGAAGATCGGGGCCGCGGACCCCGGGGCCGCCGCGGCCACGAACCACCCGGTCGCGAGGGCCCAGGCGACGAAGAGACGGACGGCGGATGCGCGGCGCATGCGGACCCCTCCCTCGACCGAGGCCCGTAGGGTCGCGCGCCTCGCTCCCCCTCCACCACCCCCGGCCACCGTAGGGCGCCTGCTGCGCGCGACGTAGGTGGCCGGCTCGCGGGGGGCCGCCGTCAGGGGACCGAGGTGACCTGGCCGCAGTCCTGCCCCTGGTTCAGGCACACCTCGACCAGGCGCCTCAGGGCCGACTGCACCCACGTGTTCCAGAAGTCGGCGTGGAGGCTCCCGCCGGGCTTCGTCCCGAACATCTCGTCCGAGGAGAGCCGGAGCCCGGCCCCGGAGCTCACGTCGTAGTGGATCGAGAGCCTGATCATCGGCACCCGCACCGGGTGGTCGCGGGGGCAGCGAGGGCCGTTCGGCATCGGCGAGGGGTACACGACGTGGGAACGGTGGTCCCGGGAGTCGGTGCGGGTCCCGTCCCAGCACGAGGGGAAGAAGATGTGGGCGTAGACGTCCCCGCTCCCGCAGTCCGGGGGCGAGGGCTCGAGGCTCGTGGGGGCGCCGCAGCTCCACCCGACGACCTTGTCGGTCCCGACGGGCACGGTCGGGTACCCCGCGATCATCCGGAGGTCCCGCGGGAAGGGGGTGACGCCGCTCCCCCGGTAGTAGACCTTGATCTGCCGTGCCTGGACCCAGCGGCCCTCCCGGTCCAGGAGGGCCGGCACCCAGTACGCGGAGGTGTCCTGCGCGAGCTCGCAGGTGGTCCTCCGTCCCACCATCGTCCGGAACGTGGAGTCCGCGTCGGTGGTGCGGTTCCCGGTGAACGTGTGGAGGTGGCTCGCGCCGGGCTGGCCGGGGGAGACTATGGGGTCGTCGGGGAGCGCGTGGTCGAAGCGGAAGCAGCGGACGATGAACTCGCTCGTCCCCGCGCTGGCGCGATCGACGACGGAGAGGCCCCCGAGCACCAGGAGGAGCGAGCAGGCCAGGACGAGGCGGAGGGATCGCATGACGGACCTCCGTGGGAACCCTTGGGATCGTCCGACGGTACCCCCTGGCGGTCGGCCTGTCCAGCAGGGCCCCCGGGGCGGCTCACCCCGGGGTCGGCGCGACCGAGAACACGAAGATCCGGCCGTCGTTCTCGGCCGGATCCTCGTTGTTGTCCACGCCGCGATCGGACACGTAGAGGAGCAGCCCCCCGTCCTCGGCCCGGGCGACCGCGAGCCCCGACGGCTCCTCGATCCCGGACGCCGAGACGTCGTAGCGGGCGACCGGACGGCCCCGGAGCGTCACCTCGACGATCACCTTCTCCCTGCGGCTCACGATGAACAGGTGGCCGCTCGCGGGATCGAGGTCGACGCCCTCCGGTTCCGACAGCCCGAGCCCCGCGGTGTCGAAGCTGGTCACGACGTCGTCGCCGTCCGGGGGCGGGCCGTCGAACGCCCCCCGGCGGCGGATGCGGAAGATCTCGGTCGCGCTCCCGTCCGCCACGAACAGCGAGCGCAGCCCGAAGCCGAGGCCCTCGGGGTCCGCCGACCCGAACGCGCGGGTCGAGATCGACCGCACCCGGTCGTCCTCCGTCCCCCACCGGCGGTCGGGGCCGGCCCGGATGATGAAGATGCGGTCGGCGTTGTCATCCGAGACGTAGAGCGTGCGGCGGGAGCGGCCCGGTACGGCCACCCCCGCGGGCTCCCGGGTGATCCCGGTGAGGTCGAAGGCGCCCTGGAGCGCGCCGGTGTTCGGTCTCGCCCGGAACGCGTTGGCTCCCTGGAACAGCGACGTCTCCTCCACCTCGCCGTCCACGACGACGAGCTTCCGGATGGCCCTCGCGTAGGCGACGTCGGTCGGATCGGGGCTCGGCGGCGACCAGGCCGACGTGTCGATCACGCGGACCAGGACCGCCACCGGCCCCGCCTCCTGGCCCCGCCCCTCGGCGGGCTGCCACGCCACGAGCGCGGCGACGCAGGCGAGGAGGGCCGCCCGGAGCTTCCTCACGGGGCCCGACCGTAGCACAGGCCGGGCGGGGGAGCGCGCTCCATCGGCCCGGCGCCCCCGCCCCAGGGCGGGAAGCCCCGGATCCCCGCGTCGCCCAGCCCCACGCCGGGGGCCTCCGCGGGCGCGGGAAGCCCGCTACGGCGCCGGACGGTAGGGAACTTACCGCACGCTGCGGTCGGCCCGGGCCGGGCCCCGCGGCCATCCTGGGCCCATGCGAACGGGATCCGAACGGGCCGCGGACGTCGTCGTACGGATCCCCGACCCGGCGGCCCCGGCCCCGGCCGCCGCGGTCGCGCGCGTCCCCGACCCCTCGCCGCTCGCCGCCTCCCGCGCCTGGCGGGCCTGCAAGCGGCTCCTCGACCTCGTGGCGAGCGCGGTCCTGATCGTGGTCACGTTCCCCCTGATGCTCGCGGTCGCGGTCGCGATCGAGCTGGAGTCGCCCGGGCCGGTGCTGTTCCGGCACCGGAGGGTGGGCCGGGGGGGCCGGGAGTTCGACCTGCTCAAGTTCCGCACCATGGTCCCCGATGCCGAGGAACGGCTCGAGGCGTGCCTCCGCGCCGATCCGGCCCTCCTCGCCGAGTGGAACGCCACCCACAAGCTGCGGGAAGACCCGAGGGTCACGAGGGTCGGCCGGATCCTCCGGAGGTCGAGCCTCGACGAGCTCCCCCAGCTCTTCAACGTCCTCCTCGGCCAGATGAGCCTGGTGGGCCCGCGGGCCGTGGTCCGGGAGGAGCTCCCGCGGTTCGGCGAGCTCGCGCCGGCGATCCTCTCCGTGAAGCCGGGCCTCACGGGGCTGTGGGCGGTGAGCGGGCGGAGCGACGTCGGCTACGACGAGCGCGCCCGGCTCGAGCACCGGTACGTGACCGGGTGGAGCTTCGGGCTGGACCTGCGCATCCTGGCCCGCACGATCCCCGTCGTGGTCCGCGGCCACGGCGCGTACTGACCGGGCGGGGGGAGCCCGCTCCGAGCTGGCACCGGGCGCACCCCGAGCCCGCGCCGCCCTCAGGACCGCAGCATCGACCGGAGCGCCGCGTCGTAGGCCGCCGCGGCGTGGGCCAGCGTGTAGCGCTCGAGGAACGCCCTCCTCCCGGCCTCCCCCATCGCCGCCAGCGCCTCCCCGTCCTCCATGAGGGACCGGATCGTGCGGGCGATCTCCTCGGCGTCGGGTTCCACGAGGACGCCGCAGCCGGTCTCCTTCACCATCTGCCCGATCTCCCCATCGGGGTCGAGGATCCCGAGGATCGGCCTGCCCGCGGCCATCACGCCGTAGGCCTTGCTGGGGACGCTGATCCCGGTGTGGCCGGTCTCCAGGCAGACCACCGCGAGGTCGGCGGCGGAGAGCGTCTCCGCCAGCCGGTCGAGGGGCTGGTAGGGGAGGAACGTCACGTTCGCGAGCCCCAGGCGGGTCGCGAGCCGCTCGAGCCTCGGGCGCTTCGCCCCGTCGCCCACGAACTGGAACAGGACGTGGGTGTCCCGCAGGAGCGCGGCGGCCTCGACGAGCGGCTCGATGTTGTGCTTCTCGCCCAGCCGCCCCGCGTACTGGACGACGAACCGGCCCTCGAGCCCGTGCTCGCGGCGGAAGGGGTTCTCCTCCCTCGGCACCGGCCGCACCCGTCGCTCGTCCGACCAGTTGGGGATCAGGACGATCCGTTCGTGCAGGCGCTCCGGCAGCTTCCGGCGGATCAGGTCCTCCATGTCGCGCCCGATCACGACGATCACCGCCGCCCCGGAGAGGATGAGCCGGGTGAGCCGGTGCCAGGCCCTGGCCACCGGCGAGTCCGCCGGGAGCGCGCCGAGGCTGATGGCGAACTCGGGGAAGACGTCGTAGACGATGAACAGGTACGGGCGGCGCAGGAGGCGTGAGGAGAGCCACCCCAGGAGCCCGACGAACGGCGGGTTCGTCGTGACGATCATCCCGTCGAAGCGCGGATGGCGCACGAGCGCCGCGGCGGCGGAGAGGACGAAGCTGAGCCCTGCCAGGGCCTTGGAGGCGGCGCCTCCCCGCTGGCTGCCGACCGTGGGGACCCGCCGGATCCGGACCCCGGCGTAGGTCATCTCCCGCGGGACGCGGTCCCCCGCCGTACGCTCGCTCCACCAGCTCGGCCTCGCGGTGTAGACCGTGAGGTCCCAGCCGTGCTCGGCGAGGCGGGTGGCGAGCTCGGTCATGTGCATCCCGGTCGAGACCATCTCGGGGTAGAAGTGCTCGCAGAGGAGGACCAGACGCCTCCGCTGCCCAGGTCCACGGCGCGGTTCGTGGGGCCCGCCCGATCGATCGGATCGCATACGCCGGAAGGATGGCCGGTGGGGGACCGGGGACGCATGCGCGGTTCGGCGTAGCCCTCGCGGTCAAGCCTCCCCCCGGCGCCGCCTCCGGCCGGCGTTTCCTACGGCGTTCGCAGGATGAGCCGACGGACCTCGAGGGGCATGATCGACGCATGCAGGAGGTGGGCACCGCCCGTCCCGCGGTCGTCTACGTCCTGGGCCCGGGCCGGAGCGGTTCCGGGGTCCTCGGCCGGCTCCTCAGCACGATCCCGGGGTCGGTGTTCGTGGGCGAGCTCCGCCGGGTGTGGAGCCGGGGCCTCCGCGCCGACCGCACGTGCGCCTGCGGCCGACCGCACGCCACGTGCCCCATGTGGTCCCGGCTGCTCGGTCCCGGGGGGCCCCTCGCGGACGGGCGGAGGGCCGGGATCGCGGCGATCCAGCGGCGGGTCGCGCCGGAACGCCTGGGGTGGAGGGTCGCGCTCGCGCGACGGCGGCTCGTGGAGGCCCCTGCCCCTGGGACCCCGGAGGGGCGCTACCTCGCGGCGTACGCCGAGCTCTACGACGCCGTGGCGCGGGTCACCGGCGCGACGCTCGTCATCGACACCTCCAAGTCGGCGGCCGACGCCGCGCTCCTCGCCCACCGCCCGGGCCCCCCCACGGTGCTCGTGCAGCTGATCCGCGACCCGCGGGGCGTGGTCTCCTCGCTCCAGCGGCACGCCGCGCCCCGCACGACCCTCGGCCGGCGGGCGCTGGCCGTGCGGGGCTCCCTCCGGTGGGTGGCGAAGCACCTCGCGAACGAGGCGCTCCTCCGCCGCGCGGGGCCCGATCGCTCGCTGGCGATCCGCTACGAGGACCTCGTCACGGACCCCAGGACGGCGGTGGAGGCGGTCGCGAAGCTCGCGGGCATGCCGGCGCCCGCGGAGCGCCTGGCCCCGGGCGTGCCGATCCCGGTCCCCGAGGTCCACGGCCCCGAGGGGAGCCGACGCCGGAGGTTCGAGGCCCCCGAGATCGTGGTGGAGCTGGACGCACGCTGGCACAGGGAGCTCGCCCCGGTCGACCGGTGGCTCGTCACGGTCCTCACCTACCCCCTGCTCCGGCGCTATGATTACCCGGTCCGCGTCCCCGCCCGGTAGCCCCGCGCCGACGCGTGGGCGGCTGCCCACGTTCCTCGTGATCGGCGCGATGAAGGCCGGCACGACGAGCCTGTACCACTACCTCCGGACCCACCCGGAGATCTTCATGCCAGCGGTGAAGGAGCCCATGTTCTTCGACCCCCGGCACAACTGGCACCGGGGCGTGGAGTGGTACGCGGGGCTCTTCGCCGGGGCGCGGCCGGAGCACGTGGCCCTGGGCGAGGCGTCCACGAGCTACACGAAGTTCCCGGCCGTGGAGGGCGTCCCGGCCCGGATCGCCTCGGTGCTCCCCGACGTCCGCCTGATCTACGTCCTGCGCCATCCGATCGAGCGGATGCGTTCGCACTACCTCTACGCCGTCTCCCGCGGGAAGGAGCGGCGTCCGATCGAGCGGGCCCTCCTCGAGGATCGCTCCTACCTCGACATCAGCCGCTACGCGCTCCAGCTCGAGCGCTACCTGGAGCACTTCGACCTCGACCGGTTCCTCCTCCTGGACTCCCGGGACCTCGCCGAACGGCGCCTGGAGACGCTCCGGGCCGTGTTCCGCTTCCTCGGGGTCGACGAGTCGTGGGTGCCGCCCGTCCTCGACCGCGAGTTCTTCCGCTCCGCCGAGCGGCGGATGCCGCCCCTCCCCTCGCGCCTCCTCCGGCGGGCCCCCGCGCTGGCCGCCGCCGCCCGGGCCCTCCCCGCGTCTCTCCGACGGCTCGCCCGACGCTTGCCCCGTCCGCGGGTCGACCTCGACGCGGCCCGGATCCCGGAGGACCTCCGCCGCAGGCTCGAGGACGAGCTGCGGGAGGACGTGGCGAGGCTCCGGCGCTACCTGCCGGAGGGGTTCGACGGGTGGGGGATCGGCTGATCCTGCCTCAGTCGGCGTAACCGAGGCGGGCGGGCAGGTCGCCCACGGACTCCTCGAAGGCGCGGTGGACCGCCGGCGTGAACCGGTTGCGCCAGTCGCCGGCCACACCCTTGCGGAGCTTCGATCCGGGGTCCTCCTCCCCCGGCCGCCGCCCCGACAGCCGCTCGAAGCTGTAGCGCGAGAGCAGCTCCCGTCGCGCCTCCGCGTCCAGGGCCACGTCGCAGTGGTCGAACAGGCGTGCCCAGGCCTCCTCGGCCGTCGGCCCGGCCAGGTCCTCGTACCGGACGACCAGGACACCCTCGGGACGGGCCTCCCACCAGCCCCGGAGCGCGTCGAACAGCCCGTTCTCGGCGAGCCGCCCCACGGCGAAGATCAGGCCCTCCTCCTCGCTCATCCGGGCGAGGAGCTCCCTGGTCCGTTGCAGGCTCGGGTTGCTCAGGGTCGGGTGGGACCGCAGCGCGGAGAAGTACCAGCTCACCACGATGTCGCGCGGGTCCCGGATCACGACGAACGCCCGCCACGCCCCCGGCTTCGGGATGGTGGCGAACCCGTCGGCGTCGATGTAGAGGGGCGAGACGATCGTCCGCGCCGGGAACGGCTGGTCGAAGCGGAGCTCGCCGTAGCGGCGGTTCCTCTGTCCGGGAGGGAGCCGCGGAGCGTACGCGTAGGGACGGAGGCCGGTCGCCCGGTACACGTCGGGATCCGCCAGGACCTTCCGGACCCACTGGCTCCCGGTCTTGTGGACGCAGCAGTGGAACACGTTCCGGAGCTCCGACCGGCGGCGCACCCGCACCAGGCGGACGCGGTTCTCCGCGAAGGAGGCCTTCACCCTCGGGGGGATGAGGTTGCGGAGGCCCTGGTGGCGGAGGAGCAGGCTCGGGATCGACACGGGGATCCCCTCCCTACAGGTACCCGAACCGGGCGAGCTCTGGGCCCGCCACGTCCTCGATCACCTCGAGGTCACGGCGATCGAGCGCCTCCCGCCAGGGCGGGATCCGCAGGTGCTCGCGGTTCGCGTCTACGATGGGGACCGTCCGGACGTGGCGGAGGAAGGCGGGATCGTCGGGATCGAGGCCGGCGAAGGCCACGCACCGGCGGGCCTCCTTCTCGGGGTCTGCCACGAGGTCCTCGTAGCGGACGGTCAGGAAGTCGTCCGGGGGGAGCCGCTCGCCGCGGTCCGCGATGTTCGCCACCAGGATCTTCCAGTAGGCGGCAGCGAGCGCGGTGAACGAGTGCCCGTGACGTTCGAGGGCGGCCAGGACCTCCGGGCCGGGCAGCCCGATCCTCCACCGATGGACCCCCCGCCATCCGTCCCACCACTCCACCGTCAGGAGCGAGTGGACGACGGCTCGGCCGTCCCGGACGACGTGGATGAACCCGGCGTCGGGGAAGATCCCGCGCAGGAAGCCGATCCGCGACCATCCGGAGTACTCGGCGATGAACCTCGGCTTGCGCTGGTACCTCATGATGGCGCCGACGACCTCGTGGAACCTCCGCCGAGCGTGCGGCGTGACGTCGGACGCCTCGAGGTCGCGGAAGGGCTCGGCGAACCCCGGGAAGCAGCGGTTCCATAGCCGGTACGCCTCGGCATGGGTGGGCGTCCCCTTGGCGGACCGGGCCCGTCGGAGGAGCGGGAGCTCCACCGCCCGTGAGAGCGCCGAGACGGCTGGCCGCGACGGCCACCGGTCGTTGTACTGGGACGGCCAGGCGAACCCCGGGTGGTAGGCGATCAGGTCCATGAGCGGGCTGAGGCCGCTCCTGCCGGTGCCGATCACGAAGACCGGCCGATCGACGCGCGGGGGCTCGCCGCTCACCGCAACCGTGCCACGCGGCGCGCGCGCGCCCACAGACGACCCCGGAGGCCCGCCGAGAGCCCCAGGGCGAAGGCCAGCGCGAGGAGGACGGCCCCCGACGCTGCCGCGCCGAGGACGAGGATGGGCCACGAGCGCGCGTGGAGCTCCCGGCCCACGAGGGCGGCCCCGCCGAGGAGGAGCACCGTGGCGATCGTCCCGCGCACGAAGCCCCGGACCTGATCCCGGCGGCGGAGGGCGAGGATCCGCGCGATCATCGCCGGGTAGGCGAGGCTCTGCACCACCCGCCCCGCCATGAACCCCACCGTGACCCCGACGATCCCGAGGCCCGCCCGGGCCACGAGCACCCACGCCAGGGCGACCGACGATCCCGCCGCCGCCACCCCGAGGAGGACCTTCCGCCGGATGTCCAGCGTGAGGTCGATGATGTTGGAATCCACCCGGATGAGCGTGAGCTGCACGACCATCAGCACGACGAGGAGGGTCGCGAGCGTCCCCGGGTAGCGGCCGGGGCCCACCCACAGGTCCAGGAAGGAGCGCTCCCACAGCAGCACCCCGGCGCCGGCGACCACCGCGATCAGCCAAGCCAGGGCCATGGTCTCGTCGCGGATCCGGCCCGCCCGAACCACCTCCCCCGCCCCGATCAGTCCCCCGAGGCCGGGGGCCATGCCGAAGATGAGGCTCGTGATCCCCGCCATGATCGTGATCGGGACGAAGCGGGTGAGCGCGTAGGTCGTCACCTCCCGGGACGATCCGGCGATCCCGAGCACCACGATGTCCCCGCCCATCGTCACCTTCATCACGAGGTTCCAGACCAGGAACCACCAGCTCAACCCGATGAACCGGCGGACCGAGGCTCCGTCGGGCCTCGCGACCCCGAACCAGGGCACGTAGGTCCTGGCCAGCCAGTGGTACGTCGCGCCGATCACGATCGTCCCGCCCAGGGCCCCTACGGCCACCCCCACCAGGCCTCCGCCGAGGATCGCACCGGCCGCCACCAGGCCCCCGCCGACCAGCTCGAGGGCCGCGGTGAGCCCCATCCGCTTGTAGCCGAGGTTCTGCCCGGCCATCACGGCCCACGGGATGTTCGAGAGCCCGGCGACGATGAGGTCGACCGTGAGGACGACCCCGGCGAGCCGCACGACCGCGTAGCGCTCGGGGGCGACCCCGAGCCAGAGGGGGGCGAACCACGAGACGAGCGCGCCGGCGGCCCCCACCACAGGCAGGAAGATGGCCCACACCGCGAGGGCGCTCCCCACCGCACGGCGCTTGTCCTCGAGGTCCGGCGAGGCCTGTCGGTTCGCGACGAACCACTTCAGGGCCTCCGCCGGCCTCCCCCCGGCGGGGGTGGCGTGCCCCACCAGTCGCTGGAGCACCTGCCAGTTCCCGAACCCCACGTCCCCCAGGTGGCGGAGGAGGATGGGGTTCACGACGAACCCGGCGATCGCCCGGGCGCCGTAGTCGAGGGCCTGGGCGAGGGCGTTGAGCGAGGCCTTCTTGGTCAGGCTGCCGTCGGAGGAGATCCGCGCGCGGACCCGCGCGACGAGGCCCCGCCGCTCCACGGTCCCGGCCGCCCCGCCTCCACGCATCAGAGCCGCTCCCAGACGGCCGCGCGGACCTCCTCGAGCACCTGCGCCGGGGGCCGCGAGGCGTCGACCACCACCGCGGGGAGGCCGGTCCAATCGAGCCCCCAGATCTCCCGGGCCCGCCGACGGACCTCGTCCTCGGGCTCGAGGCCCCGACGCCGCGCCACCGCCTCCTCGGGGTCCACGCGGAGAACGACCAGGACGTCGGGGGGACCGATGGCCCGGTAGTAGCGCTCCTCGAGGCGGGCGAGCGCCCGGACGACCCGGCTCCGCTCGCGGAGCCGGGGGAGGACGGCGGTCGCCGGGCGATCCATCGAGCGGACCCGCGGGAGCGGGAACCGATCGGAGATCACGATCCCCCCGCGGGCCACGGAGCGCGACGCCCGGAGGTAGGCGAGGTACCGGTCCCGGGAGACGAGGACCTTCCGGAGGAGCTTCGCCAGGGACCGCGGGCCGATCCGTTCCCCGTCGACCAGGCCCGGGCTCGCGCCACCCGGTGCTCCCGCCGCCCGCCGGCGGCCAGCGGCCGCCCGCCACGCCCGTCGCAGGGCACCCGAGACCTTCGAGCGCGGCGGCTTGCCCAGGTGGACGAGGCGCACGTCGAGGTGGGGCGAGAGCCACCGGCGGAGCGCCTCGGCGGCGGTGGTCTTGCCCGCCCCGTCCGCCCCCACGATCGCGATCCAGGCCCCTCCCCGGACGAGCCGCGCCCTCGGCCCGCGCCGTCCCCAAAGACGCCGCCGGAGCGCGGTCCCGACGCGGCGCCAGACCCTGAGCGGCGCATCGAGCCACGGGCGACGGCGGGCGTGGGCCGCGAGGGCCCGCTCGAGGCGCCAGGCGGTCCGGGCCCGGCGCACCGCCGAGGCCCCGGGCTCGAGGCAACGCCGGCACCGCTCCCAGATCTCCTCGCCTACCGCGGGCAGGTGCTCGCGGATCACGCGGCGGGCGCGCTCGGGATCGGCCCGCGCCGAGAGGTAGGCGAGCTCCGCCGCCTCCCCCGCCGAGAGCCCACCCTTCCCGCAGACGATGGCATCCCAGGTGGCGTGCTTCAGCACCATCCGGAGCACGAGCGCGACCAGCTCGAACTCGGGCGCGGGCACCCGGAGGAGCGGGCCGGGCCGGGCCGAGGCCAGGTACGCCTCCTCGAAGGGCAGCCGGTGGGCCTTGGTCGCGTCGTCGCCCACCACCAGCCGGTAGTGGCCGTGGACGTGGACGAGCGCCCCGGACGGGGCGTCCAACCCGTAGGCGTGGAACGTGCCCGCCGCCTCCGCCCTCGCCGGCGCCCGAGCCTCCTTGAACCCGAGCCCGCGCAGGACGCGCTCGAAGCGGTCCGCGTCCGGCCTCGCGACGAGCAGGTCGAGGTCGCTCTCCCCGCGGAGCGCCCGGTCCAGCGCCGCGGTGCTCTTCCAGTGGCAGTACCGGACCCCCTCGTCCTCGAGCGCGTCGGACAGCCGGCGCACGAGCTCCAGGGGCTCGGCCGGGCCGGGCGTGGCCTCGATCGTCGGGATCCGCACGGGCGTCCGCATCTCGGTCAGGGCCCGGACGCCGGACCGGGGACGGGCGCCCCGTCCCGGTCTGCCACCCAGTACCGCTCGGCCGGCAGGAGGTCGCCCGCGCGGTAGACGTCGAGCCCGAACGCCTCGAGGATCGCCATCGCCCGGGCCTCGTCCCGGGCGCCGACCTTCCTCCGCCACTTCTCCACGAGGTAAGGACGGGTCCCCGGCCCGCCCTCGGTGAGCAGGCGCCTGGTCTCCTCGGTCGACTTGAAGCGGACGTTCACCGAGGGAACCGGGAGCCGGCGGACCATCCGCTCCGGCTCCGGGAGGTCCAGCCTGCGGGCGAGCTCCGCGATCGCCGGCAGCGGATCCAGGACGAGCTGCTCGTAGGAGACGATCGCCCAGTCCCCCCCGGTCCGCCGGAGCGGCACCGCGTTCTGCAGGCACCAGGCGAGGACCCCGCGATCCAGCCGGTCGCCCCGCTCCACGATCCGGTGCGCGAGCGCGAGCTCCTCCGCGCCGAAGTGGCGCCGGTGGTCGCTCGAGAGGAACGCCGGGAGCGTCGGCCACCGCTCCGTGGAGAGGGTGACGGCGATCGGGTGCCGGATCAGGTACAGGACCCTGCAGTTCAACCGCTCCGCGGCCAGCTCGGCGACGTCGGCCGAGGCGTGGATCTCCTTGAAGACGATCCGCCGGGTCACCGGCCGGTAGAAGCGGCGGAACGGGTTGGGGTTCGTGAACCCGATCCTCCCTTGGCAGATCCTGGCCAGGTACCGCTCGATCCTGGGCAGCGCCTCGAGGCTGTAGAGCTCGACCCAGTCCTCGATGCCCAGGTGCCGGCGGACCGCCGGGCTCTCCAGGTAGAGGGGCTGGTTGCAGGTCTTGAACCCCGGCTGGCTCCAGATCAGCTCCATCAGCCAGGTGCTCCCGCTCCGCGGCGTGGAGTAGAGGAACACGTTCGGCCGGCCGTCGGGCAGGTGCACGCTCGAGAGGGCCTTCACGGTCCGCTTGACGGCCTTGATCACGGCGCCGCCTCCCTCCGGCCCGCGAGCGTCCGCAGCACCTCGGCGGCGAGCTCCTCCGGGCCCACCCGGTCCGAGCGCAACCGGAGGATGCGGGGCCGGGCGTCGGCGGAGGCCAGGACGGCCTCGAACCAGGCCCGGTAGCGCTCGAGGAATGCCCGCTTCTCGGCCTCGGGCCGATCCGCCCCGAGGAACCAGTGCCCGCGCCGTTCCACCCGCTCCAGCAGCGTCTCATCGGGGGCGTCCAGGTAGACCACGAGGTCCAGCGTGTCCAGCCACCCCGCGAGGCACCGGTCCCACCACCGGCGGAACGGTCCGCTCGCCACGACCCCGGGCCCGGATCCCGCGAGCCGAGCCAGCCGGTACACGGGCCCGTGGTCGACGACCGCCACGGTCCCCGGCCGCGTCCGGCGCGCGGCGGGCAACCATGCTTCGAGGAACGCCATCGACTTCAGCTCGTTCCAGGTGAACCAGCGGTCCCGCGGGCGGCGCGCCAGCCACGGGAGGATCAGGCGGACGTGCGCCTGGATCACCCGGGGGAACCAGACCGGCCGGGGGACGTCGAAGCCCAGGCGGACGCGGGGGTCCATCCGCGCGAGCGCCCGCGCCAGCGAGGTCTTCCCCGCCCCCGCTGGCCCCATCACCTCGATCACCGCGCCCCGGCCCCGCTCCGGGGCGGCACGGCCCGGGACGGCGTCGGTCTCCTCGAGGGAACGGGGCGAGGTCGACATCTCGATGCCGCCACCGTACGGACGAGGCCGCACCGCACGCGAGCGACCCGGGGCGTATGTCTCCTACGTCGAACGGAGGACGGCTGCCTCAGCTCGCGGCACCCCCGACGAACGCCCGGTAGGCGTCCTCGGCCCTGGCGCGCAGCCCGGCCAGGGACGGCGCCAGGTACGCCTCCCGCGCACGCGCCTTCGCCGCCTCCCGGACGGAGGAGGGTCGTTGGACCCGGTGCTCGGGGACCGAGGGCCGTCGGCCGGCCCGCTCCTCGCGGAAGCGGCGGGTGGCCTCGAGGTACTCCGTGGCGCTGATGAGCCCCGAGACGAACCGGTTCAGGTGCGGCTGCCAGGGCGGGCCCTCGGCCCGCTCCTCGATCAGCGCGAAGACCCGGGCCACGTTCTCCTCGGTGTGCTCGAACCGCCGGAAGCGGGTCCCGAACCGTTCGTTCAGCCGGTCGATGAGCCCCCCGAGGTCCGAGGTGACCTCCTCGAAGGTGCCCACCACGAAGGATCCGCGGAAGGGGAGGAGCCGCTCGTAGAACGCGACGTAGGTCCGGAGCCAGGCGCCCGGGGGGATCCCGGGCTCCCGCACCATCGCGGAGAGGATGGTGGGCTCGGGCTCGCGCACCGTGACCAGCGCGGGGAGGCCCCGGCGGGCGGCCGCGACCAGCGCGCCGGCGGCGTGCATGTGGTGGGCGAGCCGGACGTGGTCGTCCTGGGCGAGCTGGAAGGCGATCGCCGCGAACGTCCCCGCGGAGCGGGTGAAGCCGTCGACGACGACCCGGGTCTCGGCGCACAGCACGGCGTGCCCGCTCTTCCAGCGGGCGAGCGGGAGGTACAGGCGGGGGTGGAGGGAGACGCGGCGGCGGAGCGCGTGGCGCGCGGCCGGAGCGAGCCGGAGGTCGGCCACGGTCGGCACCTCACCCCCCGACCGCCCGCCGGTAGACCTCCGAGAGGCGGTCGAAGAACGCCTCCCGGGAGAAGCAGGCCGCGACCCGCGCGGCCGCCGCCCGCCCGAGCGACGCCCGGCGGCCCGGGTCGGCCAGGAGCCTCACGATCGCGTCCGCGAGCGCGACGGGGTCCCCGGGGGGGACGAGGACGCCCGAGACGTCCGGCTCGATCTGCTCCACGGCCCCGCCGATCGCGGAGGCCACCACCGCCTTGCCCAGGGCCATCCCCTGGAGCACGACCCCCGGGAAGGGGTCGGGGTGGCTCGGGCAGTGCACGAGCACATCGGCCGCGGCCATCACCCGGGCCACGTCCGCCCGGTAGCCGGTGAACGTCACCGCCCGCTCGAGGCCGCCCTCTCGGACCAGGTCGCGGAGCCGCTCGACGTACCTTCGATGGTGGGGACCGTCGAGCTCCCCTCCCACGATCGCGAACCGGGCCCCGGGGAAGGACCCGAGGATCCTCGGGGCGGCGCGGAGCAGCACGTCGTGGCCCTTGAGCGCGACGAGCTTGGAGACGAGCACGACGAGGGGCGACCCGCCGACGCCGAGCTCCTCCCGGACCGCCGACCCGTCCAGGCCCGGGTGGAACTCGGCGGGATCGGGCCCCCCGTCGTGGACCACCGAGACCGGGCGCCTCCCGGCTGCTCCCCGGCCGAAGACCTCGTCGCGCACGGAGGCCGAGACGCAGACGATCTCGTCGGCGAGGGCGGCGACGATCCGGGGGATCGCGCGCCGCAACGCCCCGGGCCAGGAGGAGGTGTCGGCCCGCACGTGCCACACGCAGGGGACCCGGGCGAGCCGGGCGGCGACCCCGCCGTAGAGGTCCAGGATCTCGTTGACGTGCACGAGGGCGGCCCCCTCGCGGCGGAGCACGCGGGCCAGGCGGACGGCGCTCGCCCCCATCTGGACCAGGTCCCGCAGGTACCCGGGGACGCTCCGGCCCCTCCGGATCCGGGGGAGCGGGAGGAAGTGCGCGCGCACGCGGGGGACGCCGGGGAAGGGCCAGGCCGGGGCCACCTCCTCCGGCAGGACCAGGACCGGCCGGTAGCCCCGCGCCTCCATGCCCGCGCACATCTCGAGCATCCAGCGGAACGCGCCGCTCTGCGGCGAGGCGTCGGAGGACGTGTAGACGACGGTGGGGCCCTCCGCGCTCATCGCGGGATCCGCGGCCCAGCGTCCCCGGGGGACTCGGGTCCTCCGAGGCGGAACAGCTCGCGGTAGGCCTCCACCGCGCGGGGCAGGGCGAACGGGGAGCGCTCGAACCGCGCGCGCAGGTCCGCCCGGTCCCGGGGTCCGCGGAGCGCCCGTAGGACGTTCGCGGCGTGGGCCTCGACGTCGTCCGCGGGGGCCACGAGGATCGCGCCGGGGAAGTGCGGCTCGATCTCGCGGATCGAGGGGATGTCGCTCGCCACGACCGGGAGCCCGGCGGCGAGCGCCTCGAGCGGCGCCCCGGGCAGCCCCTCCCACAGCGAAGGGAACAGGAACACGTCCGAGGCGAGGAGCAACCGGGGGACGTCCCGCCGGCCGGCGGTGATCGCGCACGCCCCGCGGAGCCCCAGGCGATCGATCCGCGCCTCGATCTCCCCGCGCAGCCGCCCGTCGCCCACCAGGAGGAGCCGCGCGCCCTCGTCCTGCTCCCGCACCAACCGGAACGCCTCCACGATCCCCCGGTGGTTCTTCTGGGGCGCCATCCGGCCGACGTGGATCACGATCCGGACCTCGGGCGGCCAGCCGAACTCCGCGCGCACGCCGGCCCGGTCGGGGGGCGCCCGGAAGGGTGTGACGTCGGTGCCGTTGTAGACCACCCGGCAGCGCCCCCCCCGCTGCCACCGGCCGGGGAGCACGCTGTCGAGGGCGCTCCGGGACACCGCGAGGACGTCCGTCGAGCACCGTCGGATCAGCCACCGCATGGCCCAGACGAAGGGCCGGCTGCCGAGGACGAACCGGACCGCAGGGTTGGACGCGGACTGGCCGCGCGCGCCGAGCGCGTTGTGGATCGCGGCGATCCGCACCGGCACCCGGGCGGCGGTGGCGACGGCGAGCACGATCCCGCTGAGGAGCTGCGGCTCCGTGAGGAGGATCCCGTACCGCTCCCGGCGGAGGAAGGCCGCGAGGCGGAGCGGGAAGAGCGGGGAGCGGATCGAGATCCGCCGCGGCGAGCCGCCGAGCGCCGACGCCTCCGCCCACAGCTCGTCCGGTCCGAGCCCGAGCGAGCAGAGGTCGAACGACACGGGCCGCGCCCGGCGGAGCTCCCGGCACACCTCCATCGTCCGGAGCTGCGCGCCGGCCCGCTCGAGCGCCCCGAACACCAACAGGACCCGCACGGGGCGCGCCCCCGCGGCCGCGCTCCCGGGCGCCGGCGCCGGCGCGCCCGCCTCGGCCGGCCTCGCGCTCATCGCTCGGCCGGAGCGGCTACCGCGGCCGGCAGGGGCCGGGCCGACCTCCCTCCGAGCATCGCGAGGATCCGGGGGGCCACGTAGATCAGCACCCAGCCCCAGGCCACCGCGCGGACGATGAAGGTGGAGGAGTTCCTGACCCAGAGCAGGGTCTCCATCACGACGATCAAGCAGAAGGCGAGCAGCCTCGGGTCCCACGCCATCCGCAGCATCCGCCGCCACAGCCGCGTGAGCCCCCACCCGAGCGCGAGGTAGAGCCCCGCGACGCCGGCCGCGCCGAACTGCAGGTAGGCCTCGGCGAGCTGGAGGTAGCCGGGCCCCGCCCTCCGCCCCGGGTTGAGGGTGAGGAGGACCCACTGGCTCGGCGGCAGGCGGTCGAACGCGATCCCCAAGAGCGGGAAGATCACCGAGCGGAACGGGAGCGCGACCGCCAGCGAGCTCAGGTAGTCGCGGCCCAGGTGGTAGCCCTCCCGGAGCGGGACCACCTGGACCGTGGCCATCAGGGTCTGGTAGGGGCTCGACATCGAGACGAAGAACCCGCTGATCGGATCGTCCAGGTACGTGTTCGTGTTCTCGACCCGGTTGGCGAGGGCGTCCGCGATCGTCGATCTCGACCACGCCGAGACCGGGATCTGCCGGAGGTTCAGGACCGTGGGGATCAGGAACGCGATCGCGAGGCCGATGGCGAGCGCCCGGCCCCACCCCACCCGGGACCCCACGAGGTACAGGCCGGAGGCGACGACGGTCACGGTCGCGATGGGGCCGCCGCGGTCCCCCACGGCGAGCATCGCGACGACGAACGGGGCCGTGAGCAGGAGGACCTGCCGTCGCGCCCGACGCGTCCGGCTGGTGGCGGCGAGGATCAGGAGCGACCAGGGCAGGAGGTGGGTCACCGAGACGCCGACGAACCGCGAGACATCCCCGGCCCGCTTCGCGCCGTGGTAGGCGGAGTACCCGCCCTCGAACGCATGGGCCAGCCCGTGGCCGGCGAGGGTCGCCGCCACCACGAGGGTGGCGCACGCCGCGTAGATCCCGAGGCCCATCCGCCGGAGCGTCCGCTCGTGCGGCGCCTCCCCGGGGGACGGCGGGGGGGCGGCGGGGGTCGGCCGACCGTCCCCGGTGGGCAGGAGCAGGGCGCCCAGGAGGAACGCGGAGAACCCCAGCATGATCACCGGCATCGCGAGCGAGACGCTCGTGAGGTCCACGAACTCCCAGATCCGGAAGGCGGCGACGCCCTCGAGCCGGTACAGGATGAGCGGGCTGCAGGTGAAGAGGAACGTGACCGCGAGGAAGAGCGAGGGGAACGAGAGCAGGTGCAGCCGGTGGATCGCCAGCACGAGGGCCGTCGCGAGGCAGGCGAGCAGCACCGTCGCCGCGGCCTGGGACCCGAAGTCGCGGATGGGGAGCGGCTCGTGGCGAAGCACGAGGGAGCCCAGCCACAGCGTGAGCGGAGCGGTCGCCACGATCAGCAGCACCCGCAGGTGCTCGCGGGCCGGGGGCCGCTCCCACCACCCGGGACGCCCGGCGCCGCCGACGATCCCCGGGGCGGGCGGGGCGCTTCCGTCCGACCCGCTCCGAGCGACGTCGCGGCCCATCGGCGTGCGCTCCCGGACGACGTCAGTCGCCGCTCGCGACCGGGACCGGCTGCGGTCCCGACGGCGCTCCCCGGCGGGTGAGCATGTGGTCCAGGATCGCCCGGACGCGCTCGGGATCCTTCGTCGAGAAGTACCACTCCACGGTGCGGCGGAGCCCCTCCGCGAACGGCACCTTCGGCTCCCAGCCGAGCAGCCGCTTGGCGAGCGAGTTGTCGGCGACCCGGTTCATCGGGCCCGTGGGCATCTCGGGCTGCGTCACGATCTCCGGGCTGTACCCGGCGAGCTCGCACACCATCCGGACGGCGTCGATCACCCTGATCCGCTCGGTGGTCCCGAGGTTCACGGCCGTCCCGTCGTCGATCCGCTCCGCGGCGAGGATCGTCCCCTCGACGATGTCGTCCACGTAGGTCCAGTTCCGGATCTGCTCGCCCGTGCCCCAGACGTAGAACGGATCCTGGCGGACGAAGGCCCGGGCGATCATCGCCATCACGGCGTGGTTCTCCACCCCCCGCGGCCCGTAGACCGTGAAGTACCGGCACGATGCGGTCTTCATCCCGAGCTCGCGGTGCATCGCCCGGAGCGTGAGCTCGCCCGCGAGCTTGGCGAGCCCGTACATCCCGTCCGGGTCGTACCCGGGCGCGGCCACCATGTCCTCCGTGAGGTAGAGCGTCTCTCCCGGGTCGGCCTGGAGGAACAGGGGGTACACGCAGCCCGACGATGCGTACACCACCTTCTCCACGCCCGCCTCGACCGCCGCCCGGAAGACCGTGGAGTCCAGCCCGAGGTTCGTGGAGCAGGCCCACTGGTGGAGGTCGACGTAGCCCCGACCTCCGTGGTTCGCCGCGAGGTGGAAGACCACGTCCCGGCCCTCCACGGCGCGCCGGGCGACGAGCGGGTCGCGGAGGTCGCCGCGGAGGAGCTCCACGCTCCCTTCCTCGACCAGGTGCCGGATGTTGTCCATCGTGCCGCTCGAGAAGTCGTCGACGATCCGGACCGATGCCCCGCGACGCACCAGCGCGTCCACGAGCGTGGAGCCGATGAACGAGGCACCGCCGGTCACGAGCACCCGCGTGGTGGACCAGGGGTAGGTCTGCTGCTCCATCGATCCTCCTCCAGGGAACGCGAGGTCCCCGTCCACTCGGGGCCGGGTCGCATCCTACGGAGCGCCTCCCCCCCGGGCATCCGACGAACGCTGGACGGGACCTCGTCCGTTGGGGTGAGGGCGGGGCGGCGGGCGCGTACCCGCGGTCCCGCATGGATCCGGTGCGGGACGCGGAGACCAGCAGATGCATCAGGCGCGCGGCCCACCGCCCTCCGTACGCTGTCCGCCGTGAAGATCGCGATCCTCTGCACCCTGGGCCCGGCGTCGATGGATGGCGGCGTCATCCGGGCCCTGGCCGACCGCGGCGTGGACCTCTTCCGGATCAACCTCTCGCACACGCCGCTCGAGCGGGTCGAGCCCGCGATCCGGTTCGTCCAGCGGCACGCGGCGACGCCGATCTGCCTCGACACCGAGGGCCCACAGGTCCGGTGCGGCCCCCTCCGGCCCGACGCGGTCCTCCGCGAAGGGGGGGAGGTCGAGCTCACGGCGGAGCCGGTCGAGGGGACGCCCGAGCGGATCCAGCTCTGGCCCCGGACGATCTTCGAGGCCCTCGCCCCGGGCGCCGTCCTCTCGGTCGACTTCGACGGCGTGCTCCTCAGGGTGACCGGCGTGGAGGCGGGGCGGGCTCGGGCGGAGGTGGTCGCGGGCGGTCGCGTGCGCTCCAACAAGGCCGTGTCCGTCGACCCGGCCCCGGCCCTCCCCGCCCTCTCCGAGAAGGACCTCGCGGCGATCGAGATCGGGGCCCGGTCCGGGATCCGCGCCTACGCGCTCTCCTTCGCGAGCAGCGCGGAAGATGTCGCCCGCCTGCGGAGCCTCGCCCCCAGGGGGTCCTTCGTCATCGCGAAGATCGAGAGCCGGGCCG
>Ga0101941_1000974_pt1 | contig 28322 bp, 33 predicted proteins | sample DewCreD2012metaG_3_FD_75242 | JGI IMG/M metagenome (GOLD analysis project Ga0101941, IMG submission 75242) | Hot spring sediment bacterial and archeal communities from British Columbia, Canada, to study Microbial Dark Matter (Phase II) - Dewar... ...
CGGGAAGAGGGTTTGGCACCCCTGGCTTCGTCTCCGTGGCAGAAGTCGGGGGTGAGGACGGGTTGAGAGGGGGCGCTGACTGCGTGGGAGCCGTGGGAGCGGGCACCTGGCTGGAAGCAGGGGTGACCGCCGGTTGCGGATCGCCGAACCATTCTTTCCATTTGGCTTGGAGAATGGCCCAGGGGTCGTTTCCCGGTGCAGGCCGTCCCGCTTGGGCTAAAGCAAGCAGATGTTCCTTACGCTGCGTGGCCAAATCGGCGTAGCGGGTGCCAGCATAGCGGCGGCGAACTAATTCGTAGTAGAAAACAGCCGAGCCGGGATGGCCGGTGCGCTCGTAATATTCGGCGGTGCGCAGATCGTGTTCCGCTTGTTGCTGGCGAATAGCCTGTTTGGCGCGGCGCAGGCGTTCGGCGTTGATCTGGTAGTCGCGGCGGTAGGCGTTCAGGCTGGGCAGCAGCCCTTGCTGCATGCGCTCGGTCTGCAAGCGGAGCGCCATGACGACATCGGCGTTGGCGACGGCGGCGTCGGCGTCGTGAGTGAGCATGGCGTTTGGGAGCGGCGCGTCGGGCATCAGCGTCGGCGGCGCACAGAGCCACACCTCCGCGCCCGCCTGCGTCAGCAGCGTCAGGTTCGATCGCGCGACGCGGCTGTGCCGAATATCGCCCACAATCGCGACCTTACGCCCTGTTAGCCAGCGCGTGGCGGGGTCGGGCATCCCGAAGTGCCGCCACAGCGTGTAGAGGTCAAGCATCGCCTGCGTGGGGTGTTCGTGTGCGCCGTCGCCCGCGTTAAGGATGGGCGCGGTAGCGACCTGCGCAGCAGCCTGCGGCGCGCCCGCCTGCGGATGACGCATCACGATTGCCCGTACCCCCTGCGCACACAGCGTGCGCACCGTGTCGTGCAGGCTCTCGCCTTTGGCGACGCTGCTCGCTTGCGCCGTGATGACCAGCGGGTGATAGCCCAGCAGCACAGATGCCTGCTCGAACGCGGCGCGGGTGCGCGTGCTGGGTTCGTAGAACAGCAGGGCAATCAGCACGGCGCGCGGCTGGACGGGCGGCGTGGGGTTCGCCTGCAGGCGCGTGCGCCAGTCGTCAGCGCGGCGCAGCAACTCGGCGACGGGCAACTCAGCAGCGGTCAGCACATGGGGCATAGCGCGCTCCTACGGCAGCGGCGGCGTCGCTTTGCGCAGCACCACACGATCGCGCCCCTCCAACTCCATCAGCTCCACCAGCACGAACTCCGCGCGGCTGGTGGGCAGGTTCTTGCCGACATAATCGGGGCGGATGGGCAGCTCGCGATGCCCGCGATCAATCAGCGTCGCCAGCTGGATGCTCGCAGGGCGTCCGAGTTGCATCACGGCTTCCATCGCCGCGCGCACCGTGCGCCCCGTGTGAATCACCTCGTCGACCAGAATCACGCGCTTGTCGGTGATGGGGAAGGGCACATCGGTCTGGCTGCGGGTGAGCGCGCTGGGTTTGCGCTCGATGTCGTCGCGGAAGGGGGTGATGTCCACGCTGCCGCAGGGGATGCCGACGCCTTCGATTTGCGAGAGGGCGAGCGCGAGTCGTCGGGCGACGGGCGCGCCGCGCCGCTGAATACCGATGACCACCAAATCTTTCGCGCCGCGATTGCGTTCCAGAATCTCGTGCGCGATGCGCGTAATGGCGCGGCGCATGTCTTCCGCGTCCATCACCACAACCTCGCCCTGCTCCGTCATCGTAGGGAGTATACCCGCTCAGAACTGCACGCCCAAGCGCAGGCTGCCCGAATAGTTCGGTCGCTGCTGGGGCTGGGCGTCCATACGCGGCAGCTGCAATTGCGCCTCCAGCGACAGGTAGAAGCCCGCCATCTGGCGCGTCAGCCCCAAGCGCAGCGCGGCTTCACGCAGGAAGGCGTCCCGCTCCCACTCCGACTGCTGGTAGCTCAGTCCCAGCAGGGTGTAGGCGTCTAAGCGTCGGCGCATGCCCAGCAGGTAGCGTCGCTCGATGAGCGACTGCCCCAGCTGGCTCTGCTCGGTGTAGCCCGCCTCGATGTCCCATGCGCCCTGTCGCCAGCGGAGTTGGTACTGCTTGCGCTGGATGGGCTGCGGCGCGCCTTGGTGCAGCGGGTTCTGAGCGAGTTGCCCGCTGAGCGTCAGTCCGCCGCCGAGTTGCCAGTCCAGTTGCGCCTGCTGGCTGCGCAGGTTCAGCCCGCGCAGTCCCTGATACTCGCGCGCCTGCAGGCTGAGCTGCAGTCCGCTGATGGGCTGCGCCTGCAGGTGGTAGCCGCGCATCTGCCCTGCGTTCTCGGCAGCTTCGAACTCGCCGCTGACGCGCAGGCGCGGGGCGAGTTGCGCTTGCAGCCCGAGTTGCGCCGTGCGGTGCTGGGCGTCCTCGCGCCATCGCTGCTCCAGCCCGACAGTGCCCTGCACGGTCGGCGCGCCGAAGCGCATGGCGACGCCGCTCTCTTCGGTGCGTCCCTGCTGCGAGTCATCCAGCGTGCGATGGCGCAGTTCCATCGCTTGCCCCAGTTGGGCGCGCACCTGCGTCTGCTGCGTGGCGCGCTCACCTTGCGTCTGGGTCTGGTGTTCCATCTGCAGCTGCACCGTGTCGGTGGGGCGCATCTGCACAACGGCGCGGTCGGTCGCTTGCGTCGGCTGGTTGCCCAGCGCGGCGATGTGTCGCTCCAGCGAGAGGCGCACCTGCTGGAGCTGGTAGTCCAGCCCTGCGTTCCAGCGTTGCTGGGCGGGCGCGCCTGCGCGCAGCGGCTCGGCGAGGCTCCACTGCAGGCGCGTGCGCAGGTGCGCATCGGGCTGGAACAGCAGGCTCGCCTCCGCGCTTTGTTGTCCGCTGGCGAGTCCGTAGGGCTTGGCGTCGCCGAAGTCCGTATCCACGCGGCTGAAGCGGAACGCGCCCTGCCAGCCCGTGTCGGTGCGCCACTGGGAGCGGAGCTGCAGCAGCGCGGGCGCGTCGTCGCCTCGCGGGTTGCGCATCAGGTAGAGCGCCTCGCCCTCGCGCGTCGGTTCCTGCCAAGCCGCGCGCAGCCCCAAATCGGTTGTCGGGCGGTTCGGGTCGCCGATGATGCGCCCGCGCAGGCTCAAGGCAGCGGGTCCCCAGCGCGCCAGCTCGGTCTCAAGGGCGACATCGGTGTTGGTGTTGCGCTGCGAGACGCCGCTCTGGATACGGTAGCTCACACGCGCCGTTTGACCGACGCGCAGCGGCTCGGCGAAGCGGATCTGTCCCGCCGCGTAGTCGATCCAGTAGTCTGTGTCGCGCGTGAGCCAGCGCGTCTCCAGCAGCACAATCTCGGAGCGCTCCACAAGACGGTTCCAAGTGAGTGTGTAGGGTCCCGCGACGCCGCGCCCTTGAAGCGTATCGGCGACCATCTCCTGCCCCGTTGCTGCCGTACACACCCACGCCATCCATAGCGTCCAAACTGCCCCTCTCATCCCACTTGTAGGATACCCGAATTCGCGCGCGAGGGTTTCACCGTGCGTGCAGGAATTGGCGCGTCGATGGTGTATCATTAAAGCAAGCCATTTGTGCGCGGGTATGGGCTGCGCGGATTCGCTGCCGCTGCCGATAATACGGGTGTATGTGCGGCGGGGCGTGATTGACCGTCGGCTACGGGGCAAGGGCGACCGAGACGGCGTACAGGTGGGTGCTGCGCTGGAGCAACGGGGCTGCAGACGCGCCAAGTGAAGGAGGTGCATCGTGAACACCATAGCAAAGCCTGGCGCGCCCACACGGGGACTGCTAATCGTGCTGTCGGGTCCCGCAGGCGTGGGCAAGGATACGCTCATCGAGCAGTGGCAGCTGGTCGCGCCGAATGTGCGCCGACTGGTCACCTACACCACGCGCCCGCAGGCACTGACCGAGCGACACGGACTGGACTACTACTTCGTGACGGAGGAGGAGTTCGACGCGCTGCGCGAGCGGGGCGCGTTCATCGAGTACGCGCAGGTACACGGCAACTGGTACGGCACGCCGCGCCGCGAGATGGAAGACCTGCGCGAGGCAGGGCGCGATGTCGTGCTGCGCATCGATGTGCAAGGCGCGATGCAGGTGCGCCAGCAGTACCCCGAAGCGATTCTGATTTTCGTCGCGCCGCCCTCGCTGCAGGAACTCGAACAGCGCCTGCGCCGACGCGGACGCGACGACGAAGAATCCATCCAACTGCGCCTGATGAACGCCCGCGAGGAGATGGAATATATCCCGCGCTACGACTACTTGGTCATCAACGACGATTTGAACCGCGCGCTGGAGACGCTGCGCTGCATCTTGATTGCCGAGCGTCATCGCGTGCGGAACCTGGTCGCCCAGCCGTTGCAGGAGGTGGAGAGCGCGTAAGATGCCACAGAGCCGTTCGGTGTCTCGTCGGGGCGCGCCGCGCGAGCCTGAGTATGTGACGCATCGCATCGGCAGGCTCATCGAGACGCTGCGCCCGACGCCGATTTATGCGCAGCCCAGCACGCGCAGCGCGGCACTGTATCCGCAGACGCCCGCGCAGTTTTACCTGATGATGACGCAGCAGCGGGGCGACTGGTGCGGCGTGCTGATGAACAACGGCTCGGTCGGCTGGGTTCCCCGCCGCGTCGTGCAATTGACCCCGTATGATGTGGTCTACACGCTGCCGCGCGGGGCAGACCCTGCGCATGTGACGCGCCTTGCGATGCGCTATCTGGGCGTGCGCTACCGCTGGGGCGGCAACGACCCGCGCACGGGGATGGACTGCTCGAGCTTCGTGAAGCTCATCTACGAACAGATGGGCATCCGATTGCCGCGCCGCGCCCGCGACCAAGCGAAAGTGGGCATGCCCATCACCCGCTTCGAAGACCTGCGCCCCGGCGACAGGCTCTACTTCGCCGTCAAAGGCAAGGAGATCGACCACACGGGGCTATACATCGGCGACGGGTACTTTATCCACAGCTCGCGGCAGCGTGGGGGCGTGCAGGTAGACCACCTGAACCACCCGACCTATCGGCGCAGCCTCGTCGCCGCCCGACGATAGTGGGTCTTCTGGAACGCTTGCAGCGGCTGTGGCTGTATCGGTTCGGGGCGCAGGTCGCCGAACTTTGGTCGCGCCACGCCGTGCCGCGCCACGCCGCCGCGCTCGCCTTTTTCACGATGCTGACCCTCGCGCCGATGTTGCTCGCGCTCACGGGCATCGCGGGCTACTTTCTGGGCGCGGAGCAGGTCGTGGCGCAGATTCTGTCGGCTGTGCGGCGCGGGCTTGGGGAACAGGCGGCGCAGGGCGTTGAGCAGCTGATTCAGCGCACGGTGCTGCAGGGTTCGGGCGCGGGCGCGACGCTGCTGGGGCTGCTGCTGGCGTTGTGGGGCGCGTCGGGGCTAATGCAGAGCCTCAAGGCGTCGCTGGACGCGCTCTGGGACGCGCCGCCCCACTCGGAAAGCGGGGTCAAGCACTGGGTGATTAGTCGCCTGATTGGCGCGGCGGGCATCCTAACGCTGGCGGTGCTGTTGGTGGGCAGCGTGGTGCTGGAGATTGCGCTGTCGGCGGCGCGAGCGCGGTTGCCCGACCATCTGCCTGGCGTCTACTGGCTTGGCTGGGCGATGAACCGCTCGCTGCTGCCCGCGCTGCTGATTGTGGGCAACGCGCTGCTCTACTGGCTGTTGCCTGCGACGCGCCCCGCGTTTCGGTACGCGCTGCTGGGGGCGGTGGTCGCGACGCTGTTGCTGCTGGGGTTGCGCGCGCTGATTAGCCTGTATCTGGCGCACTCCAGCATCGCGACGCTGTACGGTTCGGCGGGGTCGCTGGTCGCGCTGCTGCTGTGGGTCTACTTCTCGGCGCAGGTGTTCTTCTTGGGGGCGTTGGTGGCGCGGGTGGGGTACGAATGGTTCTCTTCGCCAAGCGGAGACGAGCTTCCGACGGCGTCCTGATTCGGGGTACACTGAGGGCGATGGTTCAGGAGATTATCTTCGTGGTGCGCGAGTCGTCGGAAGGCGGCTTTGAGGCGCAGGCGCTGGGGCACTCCATCTACACTGAGGCGGACACCTTAGAAGAGCTACGCCGCCAGGTGCAGGATGCTGTGCAGTGCCACTTCTCGGACGAAGAGAGACCGAAGATTATCCGCCTCCACTTTGTGCGTGAGGAGGTTCTGCTTGCGTGAGGCTCCCGCGAGATGTGAGCGGTGATGAGCTTGTACGCCTGTTGAGGGGGTATGGCTACCAAGCCACGCGCCAAACGGGAAGTCATGTGCGCCTGACCTCTACCTATCGAGGCGACGAACATCATCTCACGATTCCGCGTCATAAGAATCTGCGTGTCGGCACGCTCAACAGTATACTGAAAGACATCGCTGACTATTTGGCAATCAGTAAGGAAGTGTTGACCCGTGAACTTTTTGGTGATTAATCCAAAAAACCCTGCCCGCGCGATGGGTACTATACATCCAAACCCTCTGCTCGCGCTTTTTCGGCGAGAATTTCCCCAATAATCGCCTCCGCTTGCTCAGCGACAGGCTCGTCGCTGCCTCGCACGCTCCCAACATAGTCGCCGAGGAAGTCAGCCAACCTATCAGGACACTGTCGTTCCATAAACTGCAGGGTCTCGTCAAGCGGGCGCACGCCTGTGGTCGCGCCGAGCGCGGAGACACACAACGCGCCCACAGCGTTCGCCAAGCGCGCCGTGCGACGCAAGTCCCAGCCCATCGAAACGCCCGCCAGCCAGCCCGCCGTGAAGCAGTCGCCCGCGCCCAGCATATCGACGACCTCCACGCTGCAGGCGGGCAGGTGGAAGGCGACTTCACGGTTCTTCACGAAGCAGCCCTGCGCATCCATCTTGATGACCGCTGTGCCGACGCCTTCGGCAAGCAGGCGGTCGGCAATCCGTTCGGGGTCGGTCTCGCCCGTGAGCATGCTCGCCTCGCCGTAGTTGGGCGTGATGTAGTCCAAGTGGGGCAGGCACGGCTGCAGCAGGCGCATCCACTGCCCGCTGGCGTCCCAAGTGGTGTCGAGGCAGGTGGTCATCCCGCGTCGCTTGGCTTCCTGCAGCACACGCGCGGCAGGCTCGCCGTCCATCTGCGGCATCAGGTACACCCCCGCCAGATGGAACACCGCGCAGTCGCCAATCACCGACCAGTCGATGTCGTCGGGGGTGAACTCGGCGTTCGCGCCGCGAGAATGGATGAACGACCGCTCGCCGTCGGGATGCACCATCACCATCGTGCTGGAGGTGCCTGCGGTGTCGCTGCGTCGGACGCCGCGCGTGTCTGCGCCGTAGCGGCTGAGTTCAGCCAGCAGGAAGTCGCCGAACGGGTCGCGCCCGACCTTGCCGACAATGCGCACGGGCAGCCCCAGCTTCGCCAGCGCAAGCCCCGTGTTGGACGCGCACCCACCGACATGCAGCTCCATCCGCTCCACATGGGCGCACACGCCACGCTCAGGGTAGTGGCTCACGGGCTTGGCGACCACATCGGCAACGAGGATGCCGACCGAGGCGATAGGGCGCACGGCTTAGTCCTCCCCCTTGACGCTGCGTTTGACCTTTTCGAAGAAGCTGGTCGGCTCGGCGCTGGCGTACTTTTTGAGGCGCACACCGCTGAGTTCGGCGTACTGGCGCAGCAGGTTGCGCTGCGCGTCGGTGAGTTTTTTGGGCATCTTCAGCCCGAGGCGCACATAGAGGTCGCCGCGCCTGCCCGTGCGCGGGTTCGGCAAGCCGCGCCCCGGCAGCACCAGCTCGGTGTACGGCTCGGTCAGTTCGGGGATTTCCAGCGTCGCCCTGCCGTCCAGCGTTTCGAGTTCCACCTCGTCGCCGAGCGCGAGTTGCGGGTAGGTGAGGTTCAGTTGCGTGGCGAGGTCGTCGCCGCGCCGTTTGAAGCGCGGGTGCGGCGCGATGCGCACGACCACATACAGGTCGCCGTCGCGTCCGCCGCGCAGCCCCGAATCGCCCTCCCCACGCAGCAACAGCGCGGTCTCGTCCTCAATCCCTGGCGGGATGTTCACGGTGATTGTGTCGCGTTGGCGCACGAGCCGCTCGGCGCGACACTCGCGGCACGGGGTGCGGATGATTTCGCCCTCGCCGCGGCAGCGTTCGCAGGGCGCAACGCGCGTCACCGTGCCCAGAATCGTGGTCTGCGTGAAGCGCACGCGCCCTGAGCCTGCGCAGTCGGGGCAGCGTTCGGGCGTCGTGCCTGGCTCCGCGCCGACGCCCTTACAGCGCGGGCACAGGCGCAGCCGCTCCACCTCCACCGTGTGCGTCGCGCCGTGCAGCACCTCCTCCAGCGTGATGACCAAGTCGACGCGGCGGTCTGCCCCGTCGATGGGTCCGCGCGTCATCGTGCCCATGCTGCCGCCGAAAAACATCTGGAACAGGTTCTCCGCCATGCTGAACGGGTCGGCGGCGGCTGCGCTGGGCGCGCCCGCGTGTCCAAATCGGTCATACACGGCGCGCGTTTCGGGGTCAGACAGCGCTTGGTACGCCTCGTTGATGAGTTTGAACTTCTCTTCAGCTTCGGGGTCGTCCTTGTTGACATCGGGGTGGTACTGGCGCGCCAGCTGGCGGAACGCCGCCTTGATTTCCTCTTGGCTGGCGTCTCGGCTGACGCCCAGCACCGCATAGTAGTCGGGTTTACTCATCTTCTGAGTAGTCGCGCAACGCCGTCTCCTGCTGATAGAACTCCATCAGCTCCTGCGAGGTCTCCTCGTCCTCTTCCTCGGCTTGTTTGCTCAGTTGCTTGAGGTCGCGTGCGACTTGCCAGGTGTGTTCGGGTCCTTGAACAATCACTTCTACGGTTCGGTCGTCGATGATGCGCGGCTTGATTTTGCCTTCGGCGATCTCCTGCAGCGCGACGGTCAACGGGTTGAAGTCCAGTCCGTTGACGGGCACGAGCGGTTTCGCGCCCTCGCGCAGCAGGCGCGCCCGCTCGGCTGCCAGTAGCGTCAAGATGTAGCGTGGATACTGATTGAGTTCGTCTGTCTCTGGATAAATCATACGGTCACCGTCCTCCTGCGTTGGGTCTGGAAGGCTTCAGAATGCGTCAGAACGCGCGGAAGCGCGCCGCGCCCCCGTCGCGTGTGTGTGAGTGCCCACGATGTGCCCATGCCATACGGCGTCCGTAAATGATACCCTATCTTCGGACGAAAAATCAAGTGCGTGAGAGGGTGTTCGAAAAATCGTCGGCAAGGCAGATTCGTGGGGCTTTTGCTTGGTCGCAGGAACCGCACCCCCACCGCTGCCCCAAAACCCCAATCTGCGTCACCGCACATTTTTGCAAAATTTCCCGAAATACCCCCAAATTCCCCCGTGCCCCCTTGACAAATCCGAAATCCTGTGCTATAATAGAATCGTCCGACGCAGGACACATTCTGAATGGGAGGTTCAACGATGAGGCTTACACTCAGAACCCTGCGCCAATCAGGGCGCACGATTATCGGTAAAACGGTCGCTCTTGCACTTACGGTGTCGCTGACCCTGCCCCCAACCTTCGGCGTCGCCGCCGAACTGGAACGCCACAACCCAAAACGTGTGGGGGGGTAAATACTGACAATAGTTATCGCGTTGACTGGCTCACCCTGCTCCGAACAACCCTGCTTCTTGCCCCGACCTTCGCAAAACTCGCGCTTAGCTCCCTGCAAATCTCGGGCGGCGACGGCGGCGCCACAGGCTCTGGCGGCGATGGCGGTATCTCCGAAGACGACGACGCAATCAGCATCGCAGAAGCCAAGCCCCTGCTCTTTCCCCCTGCGCCGCTGGGCACAGGCACGCCCTACCCGTGGCAAGGCGCGTTCCCCATCCCCTACGGCGTGGTCAACCCCGCCAACGGCAACCTGATGCTCGCTTTTACGCTCACAGGCTGGAGCGGCAAAGGACCGAATGTCGCCTTCACCCTCTTCTACAACAGTCAAGACACCCGCGCCACCACACTCGGCACAGGCTGGCGGCACAGCTTCCTCGCCTCCGTGCAGGAAGCAGGAACCACCATCTGGCTGGGCACGACCTACCGCTTGGTTCACCTGCACGAACCCGATGGACGCCTGCGCGTCTACTACTGGAAAGGCAACGCCATTCGTGGCGCGGGCGACCCGATGCGCGGCGTGGACGACATCTTAGAGCGGCTGGACGACGGACGCTATCGGCTCACGCGCCGCAACCAGATGCGCTGGTACTTTGACAGCACGGGGCGGCTGACCGAGATCCGCGACACGCTCAATCGCGCGCTGACGCTGAGCTACACCTCCGACGGCGCGCTGCAGCAGGTGTCGGACGCCACAGGGCGCACGCTGCAGTTTGGCTACGAGAACGGACGGCTGCGCACGATTACTGACCCGCTGGGGCGCATATGGACGCTGCACTACGACGGCGCGGGGCGACTGGAGCGGGTGCAGATGCCTGACTTGGTGTACGACGGTGTGCTGGAGGCGTCGGGCAAGGCGTTGCAGTTTGGCTACACCAACGGCGCGCTGACGCAGATTACCGACCTGATGGGGCGCACAGTGAACTTCACCTACGAGAACGGCGAATGGAAGGGGTTCCTCGCATCGGGTGGGCTGACGGGCGGCTTGGGGATGCACGCGCCTGGGGGCGGCTGCAACCTGTCGGGCTATTCGCGCGTGCGCACTTATCAGGCGGGCGGCAGCGAGGTCACTTTCGCCTATGACGCCTACGGACGGCTGGCGGTACAAGCCGTGCCAGCAGAGGGCAATGTCTGTCGCCTAACGCACTTTGGCTGGGACGACACGACTTTTCGGCTGCTGTGGCGGCGGTCGCCCAGCGGCGCGGAGTGGCGCTATCTGTACGACACGCGCGGGAATGTGCGCGAGGTTACTGACCCTGCAGGGCGCAAGGTACGGATGGGCTGGAACGCGCAGAACCTGCTGGAGTGGGTGCGCGACGACTTGACGCCGACAGGCTTTGACCGCCTGCGCTATGTGTACGACGCTTCAGGCGAGGGGCGCTTGGAGCGGGTGCGCCAGTTGGCGGGTGTGCCGTATCGCGGGCAAGCGCCGTTTTACGCCGAGACCGAGTTGCACTGGTTGAACGGGCAGCTGCACAAGGTCAAAGACGCGCGGGGCAAGTGGACGGCGACCTACGGGTACGACCAGTGGGGGCAGCTTATCAGCGTTGCCGACGCGCTGGGGTATACGGATAGCAGTGTGCGCAACGCGCTGGGCTGGACGCTTAGCAGCACGAACGCGAACGGGCAGACGCTTACCTACCACTACGACAGCTGGGGTCGGCTACGGCGCAAGGAGTTGCCTGATGGTGCTGTGGTGGTGTACCGCTACAACCTGAACGGGCAGATGACCGAGATGACGGACGCCACAGGGCGCACGGTATGGACTTACGACGACCAATCGGGCTTGTTGGAGAGCGAGCGTCGGGAGCGTCTGGTCAACGGTCAGTGGCAGGCAGCGTGGCAGGTCGGGTACGACTACTATCCTGCGACGGGGCAGCTGAGGTCGCTGACTTTGCCTGGTGGGACGGTGGTGGAGTACACCTACAAGCCGACCACAGGCGAGTTGGACGAGGTGAAGCGCGGCGGTGTGCTGGTTGCGAAGTATCACTACGACGCGCACGGGCGGTTGTGGTATGTGGAGCGTCCGCGTGGGGACGGCACAGCCGAGCGCGAGGTGTATGAGTATCGCGTGGTGAACGGGCGTGCGACCGACGAGTTGGAGCGCATTCGCTACGCGACAGCGTCGGGGGTGATGGATCCCAGCACGGGTCAGCCGCAGCTAAGTGAGTGGCGTCGTGAGGAGTACGAGCGCGACGGGCTGGGACGCGTGTGGCGTGTGCGCGAGTATTGGCACGGCGCGCTGTGGGCGACGGTGGAGTATACTTATGACCATCAAGGGCAGTTGGTGCGTGAGGTGCGCACGGCGGCGCCTGGGGCGTCCACTGCGACGTATGCGGTTGAGTATTGGTACGACTTGGTGGGCAATCGGTTGCAGCGGGTGCGCACGGTGTCTGGTCAGACGCGCACGGACACGCTGACTTATGACGATGCGAACCGTGTGGCGACGGCGAATGGTCAATCGTGGGTACACGATGCGAACGGGAATGTGACGGTGCGTGTGTGGGACGGCGTGACTTGGCAGATGAGTTATGACGCGGAGAACAACTTGGTGAGCGTGCGTCGTGCTGGCGCGTCGGCTGGGGTATCCTATGAGTACGACGGCGCAGGTCGGCGCGTGCGGACGGTAGACGGCGTGTCGGGCAGCGTGGTGGAGTATGCGTATGTTGGGGACACGCTGGTTGCCGAGCGTCGTGGGAACGAGTGGATACCGATGGTGTACGGAGAGAACTTGTTGCAGCGTGGCGGCGTGAGCCAGTACTGGACTTGGCGTGGCGACTTGGCGGCGACGAACGGCGTCGGTGCGCCTGCCCAGCCCGCGCCTGTGTTCGATGCGTTTGGCGATCTCGTGAGCGGTGTTCCTGATGTTTATGCGTGGAACGGCGCGTGGGGCTATCGGCACGAGGCGCACACGGGCGGGTTGCAGAAGGTGGGCGTGCGTTGGTACGACCCTGCGATTGGGCGGTTCTTGCAGAAGGATCCGTGGTTGGGTAGCCTTGCACTGCCGCTGACGCTGAACAGGTATGGGTATTGCGTGAACGAGCCTGTGACATATACCGATCCTTCAGGAAGGGTGCTGTTCCCTCTCGCCGTTGTTGCAGTAGCAGTGGCGTTGATAATTGACGAGATCAACGAGGAAGCAGGAGATTTCCCTCCTGAAACTGGCGTGGGTATCGGACACACAACAGGAGCTGCAGCAGGAGGTTATGGAGTTTTGGCTGGTTCTCCTGGTGCATTTTTCATCGGTACCACGGTTTTGGTTGTGGTGGTTATAGACTATATTGAGGCTCTCACTGGGCACGACATAGAACTGCCCGACACTTCTGACTACTGGGGTAGGGACAAACCCTTCATCCATAGAGGACCGCTCGTCCTGTAGCATGGTATAGGTAGGAAGATAGCTCTTCCTACCTACTATCCAAAACATTTTTAGGAGTATGACGATGCGTAACCAAGCCGAGACTTGGCTCTTCGGGCAAGCTACGGCGCTTGCTCTACCTACGGTGTTGATGTCACTATCGGGCGATTTGTACCACATCGCGTGCGGCGTGTTGATGCATCTTTCCATAGTGTACGCAATCAGGCGTGCCGTGCAGCCAGCAAGCAAGTCAACTGTCAGTGATAAGCGCGTCCACAGTCAACGCCCTTTGCCCAACGACTCCTCGGAACAAGCAGAAGAAATTCCTTTCTCGGCTTTGTTATGGGGGCTGTATACTGTGGCATGTGCGGGGACATATCTCGTTTTGTACCGTAATGACTTGGTTTTTGTGGTTTGGGACTATACGAACGAAAGCGAACAAAATGTGTTCATGTTTCGGTTCACAGGGTATATGATGGGATTTATCTTTACAGTCAAGGCATTTCAGTCCCTCGAACGACTTGGTTCCAGCTTTTGGCGTTCGGTAGGGCTATCCACTGCACTTGCTGGGCTCGGTATTAGCTTTGGCGGGTTGGTATCGTTGTATTTGCCTATCCTACTATAACCCACAGTTGAAAGGCTTGCTTGTGAGGGCTATATACGATTATCGATTGGGAGTGCATGGGGATTCGTGGCAAGCGAGGCGAACAAACTTTACCAAGTAGGGGTCACATTTGCAGGGGTTGCGGAACGAGTGGATACCGATGGCGTACGGAGCGAACTTGCTGCAGCGTGGTGGTGTGAACCAGTACTGGACTTGGCGTGGCGACTTGGCGGCGACAAATGGCACGAACGGTTCGGTGCAGCCTGCGCCTGTGTTCGATGCGTATGGCAACTTGGTGAACGGCAGCCCTGATGTCTATGTGTGGAACGGTGCGTGGGGCTATCGAAATGAGGCGCACACGGGCGGGCTGCAGAAAGTCGGCGTGCGCTGGTACGACCCTGTGGTCGGCAGGTTCTTGCAGAAGGATCCGTGGTTGGGCACGCCGCGTTCGCCCGTGTCGCTCAACCCGTATGTGTTTGCCTACAACAACCCTGTGGTGATGGTGGACATCGGGGGCTATGCAGCTGTAGGGAACGACCATCCGTTTGGCGAGATTATGTTCAATCCGCCGCGTAATCCCGAAGATATGTTGGAGCTTCCCTTCCAGCCGCAGCCGCCGCAAGAGGGCGATCCAGGAACCCCGACGCCGCCACAGGAGGAGAAACCTGGAGATGATAAGCGATCGGGAGGCGGCAATGTCTCCGTCGGTGGTAGGGTAAACGAAAAGGGTGATGGGAGTCTGACCGGAACAGTCCAATCTGGGAATTGGACCTTCGGGGTAGAGTTTCCTATCAGAGGCTGGGAATTCGGCTCTCCCAGTGTGATTGTCGGTCACGACAGCGGAGGGTTTAGCGGCAGAGCGAAGATAGGTGGCGGTGGATTCACCTTTGAGTTCGGATGGCGCAGGCAGTGGTGATTCTGCGCTATATATCCTGTTCCCAGGGCAGGGATAACATCCCTGCCCTAATCTCGGATAGCGCGACAGCGATAGTGAAGGAGGTTGTGATGATGTTTTCCAAAGCGATCATGCTTATTCTACTGACGCTTATGGTCAACCGTTCTTGTGCTCAGTCGTTCTCTATGTCTTTCCCATTCGAGGTAGACTCACTAAATGGCTACATTCTGATACAACTGTCGATAGCCGAAACTGAGCCACGGTGGTTTATTCTTGATACGGGAAGCAACTCTGGGACGGCTTTGAGTTGGGATACCGCAAAACAGCTCTCTCTCCCATATGACGAAAACAAAAAATTAAACATACTATTCGGTTTGTCTAAGTCTGAAGTTGGCGCATACTTGCTAGATACATCCATCTCGGTTCGTCTGCTTACACGGGCGGAAAGAATGGACGACTTTTCGTTCGGTCTTATGAGACAATTGCTGGTTTTACCAAAAGAGATCGAGCTGCCAATTTGTATTGTTAATAAACGCTTCGTGCGAGCAGCGGGCATTTTGTCGCTGGCTGCGTTTGGTAATATGATTGTTCGCATTTGCTATGATACTCGGACTCTAACAGTTTCAAACACCTTAGAACGTGAAGGATGGATCAGTGTGAGCAACACTAAGCATGACGAAAATAAACTTTATATTCGCTTGACTATCAAAGACCACACAATCGATGCTTTCTTGGATAGCGGGGTACCAGCTGAACTTGCTCTCAACCGAGAGTTGCGGGAGAGATTTCGAGAACTCCTCCATCTCACTTTAGGTAATCCCTATCCGAGCTTTACTGCCTATAATGCTCTCTCGTTTCCTGAAGTCACACTAGGAGCGAGCAGTATCCGACTGTTTCGTGTTATGGTGCACGAGTACAACCAACCCACTATCTGGGGAGCACAAGGGATGCTGTACTACAATTGGCAATTCGATTGGATGAACAAACGAGTGTATGTGCAACCTCGCAAAAATCCCCAAGTCTTCCACTGCAATCACTTTGCTGCACTGTTTGCGCTGGTCGAACATGTCAACGGGAAGTACACAATCTCTGGTGTTCCTGGCAGCAACTTGTATCGCGCACTGCCACAAGCGTGTGAGCTGATGGCGGTCGAAGACACGTCGCTTCAAGAACTTCAACAAATGTTCAAAGACTCAACAGAGACTGTAGGGTTCATACGACTACTCTTATTCTCTCCGCTAAAGCAAGGGACTCGGCTAAGAGTACGCTGCGACAACGAGATGCGTGAAATTACAGTACGCTCTGCCTTGTCTGCACGAATGTTCCACGAGGTGATGAAATATTTTTCGAGTCGACAATTCGAGGGTAAAGTCGAATCGGATGAGAACGGAAACATCACATTATGGTTTTCATCAGAGGCGCCTATTCGGTACTTGGCAAATGGACAGCCTGTCAAATTGAATGAGCAAGGCAAAGTCAGGCTACGCCTACTGCGGATTGTCGGACTAGACAGCGACCAACCAACAATCGAGGAGTTCTTCCTGCACCTGCACAGCAACCTGCTTCAGGGCAAGCCCGTGCGGCTGGTGTGCAAGGATGGGTCTGGGCGCGAGGTGTTGGTGGAGATTCCCCCTCTTGAGTCGTTGAAGGATGGAGCGTCTGCGCAGGAAGGCGACCCCCCTGCTCAACCTCCGAAGGAGGGGCAGGACGAGTGATGTTCTGTGGTTAGTGAGCGTAAGGTACACTAAGGTGTGTCTATGCTGAGTGCGGTTGCTGCCTACGGCTGGAACGGCGCATGGGGTTATCGGAACGAGGCGCACACGGGCGGGTTGCAGAAGGTGGGCGTGCGCTGGTACGACCCTGCGATAGGGCGGTTCCTGCAGAAGGATCCGTGGTTGGGGACGCCTTACGAACCGCTGATGCTCTGTTGCGAAGAGAGGTTCCGCACCCTGCGGGGAGACCGAGCAGGGGCATGCATAAGTTCAGCCAAATCGGCGCATGAGCAGGGGCCTGATGATAGACGGGCGTCTTCGCAACAGAGCAAACCGCTGACGCTGAATGCGTATGGGTACTGCGTGAATAAGCCTGTACAGATGGTTGATCCGAGTGGGCTTGCAATACCTGTGCTAGTTGTTGGAGCTGTGATCATAGTGCTTGGCGCGCTTATCTGTGATGAAGTGCTGGAGGAATTCAATCCGGGTCGCAGTCGCCTCAACCCACCAGGGGTCAATCAAGGCATATTTATGAGCGCAGTTCCTGTGGGAGCCACGTATGCCTATGCACTCGACTCCCACCGATCTGGAGAGTCTTTTGAAGGCAGTGGTCCCAGAAAAGGAAACCGAATCACTGGTCGCGTCAGACCAGGTAACCCACGTCCGATAGGGATTGCAACTGGCATACTTATCCTTACCCCTACAATAGACTGGTTGGAGGGTCATTTGGGTGTGGACATAGGCTGGATTCCCAACCCGTGAAGCGAGACAACAGACGGGGAAAGGCAAATAGGAGAATCTGCTGCCTTTCCCCGTAAGGAGGATTGAAGATATGGAAGAAAAATTGCTCAGTTGCGAAGAGGGTTCCCACGCCTCAGGAAGGAGCCAATTAGGGGCAAGCACAGGTTCAACTACCTCAGCGCATGGGCAGAAATCTGAGGAGGGACAGACATCATCGCGCCAGAGCAAAGAAAAATACTTGAATGGCTCAACACTGGCATTGAAATTTGCATTGCCGTTGCTTTTGTTTCCGTCTGTTTTTGTGCTGGGGGGACACTTGGAGACTAACAAAGATCTCATATTCGTGTCTTCTGTGATGGCTGTTGCACAAGCTGCACTGCTTGTGCTTGTTCGTGATCCCATAAGCAACAGATTCGTATATATTATACTCATGATGCTATCATTTTTAGTCGGATTTTTTTCCGCATTGTGTTTAGAATCTTATGCAGAATATAGACTTGCCAAAAGCTATGCACTGATTTACGTCATAGTGTTGCCTGCCATTGTGCTTGAATCGCACAGAATTTCCTCCTCCAAACAAGTCTTATTCCCATCAGGTCACTGGGCGGGACTTTTTTTTCAGTCAGGTCTCTTACTCTATAGCTTTATGATACCGTGATGGAAGCAGTGGAGGTTCCTAACAATTATGCCTGTGTTTGATGCGTTCGGCGACCTCGTGAGCGGTGTTCCTGATGTGTATGCGTGGAACGGCGCGTGGGGTTGTCGGAATGAGGCGCACACGGGCGGCTTGCAGAAGGTGGGCGTGCGCTGGTACGACCCTGCGATAGGGCGGTTCCTGCAGAAGGATCCGTGGTTGGGAGATGCTTATTTTCCACTAACGCTGAATGCGTATGTGTATTGTGTGAATGAGCCTGTTCACTTGATCGATCCAGATGGTCTCACACCAAAAATATTCATAGCAATAATCGTTATCAAAGGAGGTGTCAAGGTAATCAAAATCATAAAACAGGTTAAGAACGCGCGTCAGGCTGTGCAAGCGTTCGAAAAAGGTCGTCTCCCTTCTGGCGAAAAAGTTCAGATTCTGGTAGAGGGACGGGGGAGCAAGAGAGTAGCGATGAGTATCGCGAAGCAAGTGGAAAGGGAGACAGGCATCGAATACATACATCACCCACCACACCGCTCCCCAGACATTGCAAGACCCCTACCTCACTATCAATTTAAGAGGGGCTTTGATGGACAGCATATTTTCTATGCGCCGTAAAAATCTCGTAATTTGGAGGTGACGCATGCAACTTGACACAGACTGGGCAGGAAGCTACACGGCTATTCGACAGGCTTTAGAAAAGCTTCCACCGACGAGGCGTCCACTCGGCGTCAGTGCCGTAGAGGCAAGCCATGAAGCTCTCTACGACGCTGATTTGCCATCGACGCTGGCACTCATCGAGCTATGGTGGACAGGGCTGAAGCAGCAGTACCAGCAATTTGAAGTTCAGCCCTGGTTAGTGGAAGTCAACATTGTGAACCCAACCATAGGGTGGACACTCGACACAGAAGATGGCATCTTAGAGATTCACGCGACTGTGTTTCACGAGGGCGAGTCGTCTGCCATCCCGTGGGGTTGGTTGTATGTGCGCCGTCGAAATCAACAAATGTTTCGTATCTGCGTTAGCACTTTCGCCTACCTCCAACATATCGTTCGGTTTTACCAAACTATCGCTGAAACTCCCGAGTCGGAGTTGCATAAGGTTTTTGCAGGAGACCCCACCGTAATAGTTATCGACTCCGATAATGACGATACCAAGTCTGCTCACCCAGAAGGCGGTTCGGCGATTTTCTACGCAGAGGAAGAAGAGAGGTTGAAGGGTTAGGTTTGTCGAAGAGGAACAGCGCGTGGGGCTATCGGAATGAGGCGAACACGGGCGGGTTGCAGAAGGTGGGTGTACGTTGGTGCGATTAGCCAATCGTCTGTTTTCGGAATCGAAGCCAACCGACAAGCAGCCACGCGCCGCCGTTTAGCACGGCATACCCCGCCATCGCGCCCAGCACCCACCACGGCGCAAGATCCCAGTCGAACACCACCTTCTTGCTCATGTCGAAGTAGTCGTAGTGCGGCAGCACACCGTACAGCAGGTTCAGCCACAGCGCGCTCAGGTCATGCTCCCAGTGCGCCATCAGCAGCAGCCGCCCGAACAGCCCCGACCCGAACGCCAGTATCAGCGACAGTGTCACATTCGCTGCGGGGGTCATATACAGCGAGAGCGCAATCACTATCGCGCACAGCCAGCCGATGCCCAGCAGTTTCAGCAGCACATACTGCACGAAGGTGGGCTTGACGCCAATCCCCAGCATCAGCAGCAGTCCCAGCGTCGTGAGCGCGAGGATCACGAAGCACAGGCTCGCCGTCATCGTCGCCGTCGCCCACTTGCCCAGCAGCAGTTGCCCGCGCGTGATCGGGCGCGCCATCAGCGGATAGATTGTGCGCCGCTGCATCTCTTCGGGGATCTGCCGCGCGGCAATCAGCACGGTCAGCACGGTGGTCATGACGCCAATCGCCGTCAGCGCGACATCCTTCACGAAGATCTCCAGCCCCTGCACGCCAAACACGCGGAACGCCGACGCGCCCAGCGTCAGCAGCAGCGTCAGAATCAGCACCACATACAGGTCTTTGCGCCGCAGGGTCTCCAACAGCCCAGCGGTCATCAGGGCGCGGGTAATCTGTAGCGTGCGTGTCATGCTGCGCTTGCCTCCTCGTGCAGTATATCGCGTCCCGCTTGCACTGTGCGGATGAAGTAGTCCTCCAGCGACTCGACGCGCCCTGTCAGGTCGCTGAGCCGATGCTCGGCGATTAGCCGCCCGCGATGGATAATCAGGATGCGGTCGCAGATGGAGGCGACTTCCGCCAGTTCGTGCGACGAGAAGAAGATGGTCGCGCCCCGTGCGCGTTGGGTCGCCAGCAGGTCGCGCAACTCGCGCTTGCCGATGGGGTCTAACCCCGACGAGACCTCGTCCAGGATCAGCAGTTTCGGGTCGCCCAGCAGCGCTTGGGCAATCCCCACGCGCTGCAGCATGCCTTTGGAGAGGTTCTTGTTCAGCGTGTGCGCCTTGTGGCTGAGGTTGACCGCCTCCAGCAGGGCTTCGATTTGCGCCTTGAGTTGCCGTCCGCGCAGCCCGTGCAGTTCGCCATACAGGCGCAGCGTCTCGTAGGGCGTCAGGTAGGGCGAGTAGAGGGCGGTTTCGGGCAGGAAGCCGACCAGTTGCCGTGCGCGGGCGTCGGTCGCGTCCATCCCGAAGATGCGCGCCGTGCCCGCTGTCGGCGGCTGGAAGCCCATCAGCGTCTTGATGGTGCTGGTCTTGCCCGCGCCGTTCGCCCCCAGAAAGCCGACAATCTCGCCCTCGCGCACGACGAAACTCAGGTCGTCTACCGCGCAGAACGGCGGCTTGAACCAACGCCGATACGCCACCACCAGATGCGAGACCTCAATCGGCAGCATCGGGGGAATTGTCGGCGGACACGCCCCGATTTTTCAGGGGATGGGTCAGGAAGGACAGACTGCCTCAGCGGAGCCTACATCTGCTGTCGCTTCGTGAGTGCTTCGGTCTTCATACCGCCTCTTATGCGCTGCCCCACAACATATGGCGCACAAGTGCGGCGAAAGCGGGCGGGGAACACCACTGGAGCCGACAGTGGGACTCGAACCCACGACCTGCGCATTACGAGTGCGCCGCTCTACCGCTGAGCTATGTCGGCTTCCGAACAAGCATTATACCCAATCTACCCGCAGCAACGGCAACCCCCGCAGCCTGCGCCTGGCGCGCCTATCTCGTCCTCGGTCTGAAACGACGAGCCGCACCCGCAGCCGTTGACCGCGTTCGGGTTGTCAATCTTGAAGCCCCCGCCGAACATGTCCTCGACATAGTCGATGCACGAGCCGTCCAGGTAGCGGATGCTGAGGCTGTCGACATAGATTTTGACCCCGTGCGAGTCGAACACGAGGTCGGTCTCTTCGGGGTGAGCGTCGTCAATCGCCATTTGGTACTGCAGCCCACTGCAGCCGCCGCCTGCGACCCAGACCCGTAGCCCTGCGTCCTGAATGCCCGACTCTTCCAACAGTGTCTTCAACTCGTGCGCGGCGCGCTCCGATAGCGTGATTGCCATAGCGTCCTCCAGTATCCGAGATTATACCCGATAATCCGTTTGAATCCCAACGGGAGTATGGAACAACCCGCTTAGATGTGGAGTGGAGGCTTCTATGCGCTGGCTACGGGGAATGACGATTGTGGAGTTGCTGTCGCTGGCGGTGATGAGTACGGCAGTGTTGGCGGCGTTCGCGCCGCGCGTGTCGCACCATCTGCCGCGCGACCCAGAGGCGCGCCTGCGCATCATACTGGCAGAGACGCGCCATGCGATTCTGGTATTTTACTACGACACGGGCGTGTACCCGACCGACCTGAGCGACCTGACAACCACCGAACCGCCCCAGTTCGGGCTGGATCGGTGGGGGCGTCCCAGCATGATGAACCCTGACTATTATCGCGGACCGTATATGCAGGCGGTTCCGCGCTGCCCGATTTCGGGCGAAGAGTTGGAGTATTACTGTGACTCGCAGACGGGTGAGATGAAGGTACGCTCGCCTGCGGCGGGCGTCGGCAGCGACGGGCGTCCCTACCGGGAGTGGTAGGTGATTCGGGCGCGTCGCCACAAGCGGCGCGCCCACACAGCGCCCAGCACGAGACCCATCCCACCGCCGACCCACAAGCCCACCGTGTCGGCAAGCAGCAGCCCCAGCCAGCCCAGCACCGCGGTCGGCAGCCCCAACGCCAGCACATAAACCGCCCACAAGCCGACCAGCATCCCGACCACCATGCCCACCATCGCGCCGGGAATGCAGCCGACAATCCCGAACGGCAGCCCCAGCAGAAAGCCTGCCACCAGTCCCAGCCCCGCGAACAGTCCCGACAACGCCTGCGCCCACGCGGGCAACGCGCGCGTGGACGCCTGCACGCGGTACACACGCTGCTGGTAGCCCGCGCGCATCTGGGTGTAGGGGTCGTTCGGCTGGGCGCGCGGGGCAGTCGGCGTGCGGGGCGTCGCCTGCGACGGCGCGGCGTGCGGCGCGCGCAGTCTGTCGTACCGCTGGCGCGATTCGGGGTCGCGCAGCAGCTCGTAGGCGGTGTTGATGCGCTTCATCCGCTCCTCGTACTCGGCGGCGCGTCCTGTGGGCGCACGGTCCGGGTGATACCGCCGCGCTAACGCCAAATACGCCTGCCGAATCGCCTCGCCCGACGCGCCAGGCGACACCCCCAGCTCGCGGTAAGCGTCCAATTTCGGGTCGATTCGCATCTCCCTATATTTTAACCCATGACGCGCGCTACGCCACAGGCGCAATCAGCATCAGGCGATAGACGGGGGTCGCATCGAAGCGGAACTCCAGCGACGACAGCACGCGATAGCTCGCCCCGCGCCAAGTCAGCACGGTCGCATCGGGCAGGCTCACCGTAGGCGCGACGGCGACCGCCCACAGCGGACGCGGCAACTCGCCCAACGCTTCAGGGCTGAACAGCCAGCGGAGCAGGCTCCCCGGCGGCTGGAAAAACAGCCCGCGATAGCCCTGCGCGCCCGCTTGGAACGGCTCGCCATAGCGACGCAACCAGTGGTTCAGACACTCGCGCAGCATCACGGCGATTCCTCCTCGCGGACGCGGTACACAAACAGCAACTGCGCCTCACGCTTGACAAACGGCTTGAGACGGGCGTAGCCCTGCGCTTTTAGCCCCGTCGGGTCGGCAGGCTCGCGCAGGGCAGGCGGCTGCACCTGCAGCCAACCGATTCGAAAGCCCGTCCACGCCCCAAGCTCGCGGTAGAGGGTCGCCCCCATCTCGCCCGCGACCACCTCCAACGCGCCCAAGTTCAGCGTCGCCAGCAAATCAGGGTCGCTCGTGTTCAGGTAGCTCGGCTCAATCGCGTAGCGCAGCGCAGGCAGCATCTCGGCAATCAGCGCGTCGATCTCGGCGTCGTACTCGTTGGTCGTCAGGCGCAACTTGCGCTTCACATCGGCGCGGGAGACACTGAGCATCGCGGTTCACCCCTACGGCTTGGCGATCTCCTGCCAGTTCGTGATGGCTTGGCGCAGGCTCAACAGCGCGTCGCGCACATCGTCCAGCGCAAGCTCCAGCCGTTCGTAGCTTGCCTCCGTGCGGGCGACGCTCTGGCGCAGGTAGGCGATAAACTCGTCGGTAATCGCCTGCTCTTGGCGTTGCGCCGCCTCGACCAGCTTGTCCATCCGCGCGAGAATCTGGCGGGTGAGCAAAAACGCCCAGCCCACCAGCGCGCTAATCACGGGAATCAGTTGCGTCCAGTCCATCGGTTGCCTCCGTCAGGGTTCCCAGCGTTCCAGTCGGTACAGCACGACTTGTCGCAGGGCGTTTTCGACCTGCTCGATGGTCTGTAGGGGCAGGCGCAGGCGTTGGGCGAGCGCGTCGCGTTGATGTGCGGGCAGGCGCAGGGCGCGCTCGCGCAGCCACGGAATCAGCGTCGGCTTGAGCATCTGCCATGCCCAGCGTAGAATCGTCGTTCGCATCGGAATCTACCTCCTCAATCTGGAGCAAGGGGCAGGCGCGTATCGCTTCGGTCAGTGCAGACTCGTCCAGCGCCACAAACGCGGGCGCGTTCGGGAACCAGACGCCCCCCTTGCGATAGCCGCGAAACACAGGATGCGGTACGGCAGAGACGCGGTAGCGTCGCATCGGCTTCACCATGCAGGGGGACACGCTGCCCTGCGCCTGTCAACGCTCCCATACCCGCCTGCGCAGGGCATTAGGCACTTATCGTTGGGCGTCTGTGCAGGGCGATTTGCGGGGTTGACGCGCGCTCAGCTTGGGCGGCGGCTTGCCCTCACGGGCGCGATTCGTGGACAAGTTCGCAATCTCCGCCAGCTTGCGCAGCCAAGCGTTCGACGGCGCGTCGTAGGGCGCGTTCCAGTCCACATCCGAAAGATAGGTCAACATCACCTTCGCGTTCTTCTTGATGCGACACTTGTCGACCAACAGGATCGAGGCGAGCGCGTTCGCCCCGACGCCCTTGAACGCCTCTTGGGGCATATCGAACACGCAGCGCAGGCTATAATTCGTCGTGAGCCACTTGCGCACATACATCAGGTTGCGATTCGCCAGAATCCCACGCGGCACAACCATGCACACGACCCCACCGGGCTTGCACAACTGCAAAAACCGCTCCACGAACAGCACCTCAATCGCTACAGACGGCTTGCGTCGCTTCGGGCGGTACTCGTCGGTCTCGAACAGCGAGGCTTGCCCCTCCCCCTCGCGAATGGGTTCCTGCGACAGCTCGAACCGTTCCAGGATTTTCGGGTCGCGCACGCGATACCCCGTCGCGGCGAACGGCGGGTTGCCAATCACGAGGTCGTAGTCCGATTGCCAGTAGGGGTCGGGGTCTTCAATCGGCAGCAGCCCATCTTGGAGGTACAGGCGCACGCGGTCGCCGTAGGGCGCGAGGTTCTCGCGGGCGCGTTCGAGCGTTTCTGGGTCGATATCGATGCCTACCACCTGCTGTGCGCCGCGCTCCAACGCACGCTTGAGGAAGACCCCCTCGCCACAGGCTGGGTCAATCACCTTCCAGTCGGGCTGGAACTGCGCGATGTCCAGCATGAAGTCCACCAGCACTTCTGGCGTCCAGTATTGCCCCAGCTGTCGCTGAATGGCGCGCGACTTAGGCATGGAGCACCCCCTGCACAAGGCGCACGACCGCTGCGCGATTGCCGCTGATTTCGTGGCGGCGCAGTTCCGTGATGAGGCAGCGATTCGGCTTGCGGCGCGGGCTTTTGACCATCATCAGCGCGTACATACGGCTGGGCGTGTGGGGAAACAGCCCGCGCGGAAGCCCCAAAACGGCTACGGGGCGCGCCTGCCCAAACAGCCACTTGCGAAACGGCTTCAGCTCCGAATTGCTCAGCAGTCCTTCGGGCACGATGAGCCCGATGCGCCCGCCTGACGCAGCAAGTCGCACCGCCAACTCTGCAAACGCCACCTCATACTCGTTCACGCGCCCCTTGCCCCTGCCTGCGTACTGGAACGCGCCTGCCTGCATATCGACCTCGATCTTTCCTGCGGGCGGGTTGCAAAGAATGCAATCGTAGGTTTGCCCTTGCCAGTTCTGATTGAGCGCATTCGCACAGTGCAGGCGGCTCACGGAGACCCCCAATCCCACCTCCAGCACCACACGCGCCAGACTATAGGCATGTGCATCGTACTCGACGCCGTGCAACTGGTTCGCAAGGCTTGCAGGCGAGACGCCGTCTTGCCCGAACTGTTTGAACCAGTAATGCGCTGTCGCCAGCAGGAACCCGCCCGACCCGCAGGCGAAGTCCAACACACGCGCTTCGGGTCTGGCGCGAGCGATTCCACCATCAGTTGGATGACCTCCGTGGGGGTGTAGTAGCGTCCCGTGCGGCGCACCGCGTCGTTTCTGCTAAGCGGGCGAAAGTAGCCGCGCGCCGTGTGTCGCAGGGCAAGCGCAAGCGCGAAGTTCGGCTGCCCTGACTGACGAGCTTGGCGCACCATCTGCTGCGCCTCACGCAGCGGGGTCGGCAGTCGCTTGCGGGCGGATACGCCCGCGAGGGCGTCTATCCAGTTGCGGAACTTCTCGTGCGCCGAGTTCCCGCGCGATTCGGCAAGCGCGCGCTGGAGCGCGTCCCGATAGCGCAACTCCTGCCCCGCCTCTGTTTCGGTACGGCGCAGGTAGTCGCCAATCGCTTCCAGAAGGCGCGCGGGGGCAAGCAGTTTGTCGGGGGGGTCGCCCTCCAGCAAGGCGTAGTGAATTGCGGCGTCGCGCGGCTGCAACTGGTAGAGCGTGTCTTGGTTGCCTGCCGCCACCCACAACAGCGGCACGGGGTTCTCCAGATTCCATGCCGCGCCCTTGAGCCGCGCCTCCTCGTAGCCCTCACGCTGTTGACGCGCGTTGCCCTCCACCTCCACCACGACCAGCGGCGTATCGCCCTGAAACAGCATCACATCGGCGTAGAGGCGGCGATTGCCGTACAGACGCACCTCCACCTCGTACTCGAAGTCCTCGTGTTCGGCGTAGCCCAGTCGTGTGAGCGTCTCGCGCACGCGCGTCGTCGGCTTGCCAGAGGGCTTAGCGCGTCTTGCCATTCCGATGCTCCCAAAAGGCGCGAATCCACCGCACGAGCCGCTCCACCTCGCTGGCGACCGTGCTGTCGCGTTCCAAGGGGATACCCAGCGGACGCGACTGCAGCTCGAGTGTCTGCGGGCGTATATCGATCTGTTCCGCGAGTGCGCCTAACCGAGCGCATTCGTCTTCAAGCAAGTGTGTAAGGGCTTCCTCGGCGCCGTCTGGGAATACAGGCAGCGGAATAAACGACGCCGAACGCGCCACTTGCTCGGCCTGCCAAATCAAAATCTCCAGGATGCCTGCGGCAATTTGACGGCAGCGCAGGTACTCGGACTCATCGTTGGCAGACCGTGCCTGCAGGGCGCGCAGGTGATAGGTATGCATTTGATTCATGCCCTGCGCGAAGACCTGTTGCAGTTCGTCTGGCAGCACCACTACCTCTATTGACCTCAGCTCATCGAAGTCGATCTTAATCTGCCCCGAAACTCCTGAAGCCAACCGCACAATTTGGTGTGCCCCAAGATCGGTCTGCAGGTAGACGCAGCACCATTCGGGACGGATGCCGTGCAGCACGATTCGCGTAATGTCTTGGCTAATGTTTACCCGTTGGTAAGGGAACTCTTCAGGCATCACGCTGCATCGCCCAAGCGACCCAACGCCAGAGTTCACGATGAGTAGATCGCCTGCTTTAACGCGGCTTCTTGGGAGGTCATTGTAGCTACCTTCCGCAACGAAGCGTTTCTCTAACGCCGTCTCGTAGGGGTCAATCCCTGTGCGACGCAGGTTCCTCACCTGCAGATACAAGACGCCTTCAACCGCTGCTCGCACTCGCGGCAGCAGCAGTTTCACGCTGCCGTTCTGATGCTCGACAAGGGTGCTCCGCGGGGGTACTCTCGTTTGCCGACTTGCCCGTAGGTAATTCCTGGCGTTTTGACGCCGTCCCGCTCGACGGTATCAGGAATGAACTCGCCCAGCGGTCGCACAGGGTAGGGACACTGCCGCAGGATTGGCTCCAGTTCGACCCAGCGCGGGTTCCAGAAGCCCACATCGCCGCGCTCCCACACGATGTCAGGGTTCACATAGACCACAGGTCGCTGCAGCTCAGGGCTATCTTCCAGCTCAGCGACACCGTTCACTCTCTCTGGGGCGGTTTGCCGTTTCCGTCGCGACGCTCGCATCGCAATTCCCTCCTGAACCAGGATACCCATCCCAACGAATCGGCGACGCAGGGGTACACTCCAGCTGTTATGCAACCGCTGGAGTGGGACGCCGAGACGATGCGCCAGATGGGGTATCGCGTGATTGACCTGCTGGTGGACTACTGGCAGACTCTGCCCGACCGCCCGATTGGCAACCGCGCGGAGCGTGCCACGCTGGAACCACTGCTCGCCGAACCGACCCCCACCGCGCCCCAGCCGTTCGAGCAGGTGCTGGACGAGTTTGTGCAGAAGGTGCTGCCCAACATCATCAAGGTAGACCACCCGCGCTATTTCGCGTTTGTGCCCGCGCCGAACGAGTATGTCGGCGTGCTGGCAGACCTGCTATCGGCGGGGATGAATATCTTCGTGGGCACTTGGATGGTGGGCGCGGGCGCAACGCAGGTCGAGCGGGTGGTCATCCGCTGGCTGTGCGACTGGTTCGGGCTGCCCGACACGGCGGGCGGGCTGTTCGTGAGCGGCGGGTCGGTTGCGAACCTGGTGTGCCTGGCAGCCGCCCGCCAGCGTTACCCCGACGCCCTCGCGCGCGGCAGGGTCTACTGCTCTGACCAGACGCACTCGTGCGTCGCCCGCGCGTGGCGCATTCTGGGGCTGCGTGAGGAGCAGATGTGTGTGCTGCCCGCCGACGAGCAGTTCCAAATCCCGCTGGACGCGCTGCAGGCGCAGATTCGACGCGACCGCGAGGCAGGTTGGCTTCCGTTTTGCGTCGTGGCGAATGCAGGCACAACCAACACGGGCGCGGTTGACCCCCTGAACGCGCTGGCAGACCTGTGCGCACAGGAGGGGCTGTGGCTGCACGCGGACGGCGCGTATGGCGCGGCGGCAATCCTCACCGACGAGGGCAGACAACGGCTGCAGGGCATCGAACGGCTCGACTCGCTGGCGGTAGACCCGCACAAGTGGCTGTACCAGCCGATGATGGCGGGCTGCGCGATTGTACGCGAGTTTGAGCATCTGCGCGACGCCTTCCGCATCCTACCGCCGTATTTGCAGGACAAGGAGCGCGGCGCGGTCGGCGTCGACCTGTGCGACTACGGGGTCGAACTCTCGCGCAACTTCCGCGCCCTCAAAGTGTGGATGTCGCTCAAGACGCACGGCGTCGAAGCGTTCCGCCAAGCGATGGAACACAACCTGCGC
>Ga0101941_1000975_pt1 | contig 28314 bp, 29 predicted proteins | sample DewCreD2012metaG_3_FD_75242 | JGI IMG/M metagenome (GOLD analysis project Ga0101941, IMG submission 75242) | Hot spring sediment bacterial and archeal communities from British Columbia, Canada, to study Microbial Dark Matter (Phase II) - Dewar... ...
CGCCGGACAGTAAAATCCTCACCAAACAGCCCCCGACGCCCCAAGCGACAGGGTCACGGCGAGCGTCATCACCCAAACACCCCGTCAGTCCGCCTACCAGCGATCTACGCAACAGGGCCCCTCTGGGAGAGGGTCGCTCAGAGCGTCAGCGCGCAGCTTTCGCCGATCGTGGGCCGCGAGATCACCACGCGCGACAGGCCGGGAAACTGGGACGTCAGGCGGTCGGCGAAATAGAGGCAGATGCGCTCCAGGGTCGGGCTTTCCAGGCCGGGGCGGTCGTTGAGCAGGCCGTGGTCCAGCTCGGCGGCCACCGCCTTCAGGGCGACGTCCAGGCTGTCCAGGTCGGCCACCCAGCCGGCGTCCTGCATCGTGCCGCGCACGCTGGCCTCGACCTTGAACGAGTGGCCGTGCAGCTTGCGGTAGCGATGGTCGGCGGGACCTTGCTCGATGTAATGGGCCGCGTCGAAATGCGCGGCCTTCGTGATCTCGAAGACGGGCTTCATCAGGTACTTCTTTTGACAAGGCCTGGGAGGCTCTAGCGGCTCGACCCTGTCACCAAGTCGAGCGCCTTATCCGTCAGGGCAGGCCGAGATATTTGTGCGTCTGGACGCTTAAACGCCATTGTGGGTGCGAAAGGCAATAGGCGACGGCCAATTGCGTGTTCCGATCGCGGTCCGGACCGTCCATCGGCTGCAGGTAGAAGCGCTCGAAATCCAGGCCGGCGAAGCGTTCCGGCAGGGCCTTGTCCTGGGGGTAGACCAGCTTCAGTTCCTGGCCCGAGGTCTGGACCACGGGGGCGTCGGCCTTGGGGCTGACGCACACCCAGTCAATACCGGTGGGCGCCACGACGGTGCCGTTGCTCTCGCAGGCGATCATGAAGCCGCGGGCGTGCAGGGCGTTGATGGCCGGGGTGTCCAGCTGCAGCAGCGGCTCGCCGCCGGTGCAGACGACCAGGCGGTCGTTGGGCCCGCCCGTCCAGGCGGCCTCGACCGCGTCGGCCAGGGCCTCGGCGTCGGCGAACTTGCCGCCGCCCTCGCCGTCGGTCCCGACGAAGTCGGTGTCGCAGAAGGTGCAGACGGCCTTTTGGCGGTCCTGCTCGCGGCCGGTCCACAGGTTGCAGCCGGCGAACCGGCAGAACACCGCCGCCTTGCCGGCCTGCCCGCCTTCACCCTGCAGGGTGAGGAAGATTTCCTTGACGGTGTAGGTCATCGCGGGAGCTCTCCCTTCCCCCTTGATGGGGGAAGGGTCGGGGATGGGGGTGAAAGCGTTTCAGGACGAAGTGCGGTCGTGGTCGAAACCACCACCGTAGTCACCCCCACCCCTGGCCCCTCCCCCATCGAGGGGGAGGGGAACTTGTAATGGATCATGCGAGCGCTTCCCGCCCCGCCGCGTCCCACTCCTCATACCCCCGCTCGCGAAGCTCGCACGCCGGGCACGCGCCGCAGCCGTGGCCCCAGGCGTGGAGTTCGCCGCGGTCGCCCTGGTAGCAGGTGTGGCTCTCGACCACGATGAGGTCGACCAGGTCCTCGCCGCCCAGGGTCTTGGCCAGGGCCCAGGTCTGCGCCTTGGTCAGCTTCATCAGCGGGGTCTCGATGACGAAGTCGCGGTCCATGCCCAGGTTCAGGGCGCTCTGCATGGCGTCCAGGGTGTCGCGCCGGCAGTCGGGATAGCCCGAGAAGTCGGTCTCGCACATGCCGCCGACCAGCGCCCCCAGGCCCCGGCGGTCGGCCAGGGCGGCGGCGTAGATCAGGAACACCAGGTTACGGCCGGGCACGAAGGTGGACGGCAGGCCGCGCTCGGTCATCTCGATGGCGACGTCGGCGGTCAGGGCCGACTGGGCCACGGCGCCGAAGCCGGTCAGGTCCAGCACGTGGTCCTCGCCCAGCCGGTCGGCCCAATGCGGGAAGCGCGCGATCATCTGATGGCGTACGGCCTGGCGGGCCTGCATCTCGATCACGTGGCGCTGGCCGTAGTCGAAGCCGACGGTCTCGACCCGGGCGTAGCGCTCCAGGGCCCAGGCCAGGCAGACGCTGCTGTCCTGACCGCCGGAGAACAGCACCAGGGCGGCGTCGGCGCGGGACGGCGCCGACGAAGAGGAAGAAGAGGAAGCGGACATCCCGCCCCTCTACACCAACCCCGCCGCCAGCGCGAGATGAGCGGCGCCGGCGCCAGGTCGTTGCCCAAAGACCGACGTTCTGCGAACCTGATCGGACACGAGCCGGAGGACCAAGCCTTGGCGTACTGGATCTCGACCCGCGTCGCGCTGCTGGCGCTGGCGCTTCTTGTCGGTGCCGCCCTTCCCGGCCTGGCGCTGGCCGACACCCTGGACGAGGCCGGCCTTCGCGCCGCCGATCGCGAGCAGTCGCGGATCGTCGGCGACGGCGACGTCGCCGCCCAGCAGGCCTTCATGCACCCCAACTACATCCTCAACGGCCCGGCCAACGTCATCATGCGCAAGGCTCAGGTGATCGAGATGCTGGGCCAGGGCGCGATGGCCCGGACGGGCTACGAGCGGATCATCGAGGGCCTGCAGATCACCGGCAATGTCGGCGTCGTCATGGGACGGGAAACGGTGGTTCCCGTCGGCGCCAGCCAGCTGGGCAAGCTGCACGGCGAGACCACGCTGCAGCGTCGGTTCACCAACGTGTTCCTGTTCGAGGACGGGCGCTGGCGCTTCCTGGCGCGGCAGGCGACGCTGGTCGGCGCGGGCGCTCCCCGGCCCTGACCCGCCGCGCCGGGCCGACGCCGGCGCCGTGTCCCAGCGACCCCGCCCCCGAAACAATTGTTCGAACGTTGATATTTGGGCTGTACCTTCAGCGCGAATGGGACACTATGAAGCCCGAGCGGCGCGATCGGCGCCAAGGTTTCCCGACCTGAAACCACGCCTGACGTTACGTCAGGCGCCGAACCAGCTTTTCTAAATTCCGCGAAAACTTGCAGACCCGAAGGTTAACGTGACCCAGGGTAAAGTGAAAACGCGTAACCTATCACTGATTACTTAGACCTTGGCCGGTTGACAGCACCAGACACCAAGTATGCAATCGCCTTATGCTGCGAGGGGTCGGCCGTACGCCCGCGTAGTGTTTAAAAGTACGGCGCCGAGGAAACAACACGACGTCCGCAGGGTCCGCCATAAGGAGCCGCGACGTTCAGGGAGGGAATAGAATGTCGCAATCTCTGCGTATGCGGAGCCTGCTGGCCATGGGCGCGTCCGTGACCGTGCTGGCCGCCGTCGCCGCCGCTCCGGCCTTTGCTCAAACACCATCCGGCGCCCAGCAAGGCGGCGGCAACGTGCTGGAGGAACTGGTCGTCACCGCCCAGAAGCGGGAAGAGGCCCTGCAGGACGTGCCGATCGCGGTGTCGGCCTTCAGCCAGGACAGCCTGGAAGCGCAGAAGATCGACGGCGGCCCGAACTTGCAACAGGCCATCCCGAACGTCAGCTTCGCCAAGGGCAACTTCACCAACAGCTTCAACTTCGCGATCCGCGGCATCGGCAACAAGGCCGTCGGCGTCTCGACCGACGGCGGCGTGGGCGTCCACCTGAACAACGCCCCGATGCAGTCGGGCAACCTGTTCGACGCCGAGTTCTTCGACGTGGAGCGCGTCGAAGTGCTGCGCGGCCCGCAAGGCACGCTGTACGGCCGCAACGCCACTGGCGGCGTGGTCAACGTCATCACCGCCAAGCCGACCGACACCTTCGAGGGCAACATCCGGGCCGAGGTCGGCAACTACAACACCCAGAAGCTGCGCGGCATGCTCAACCTGCCGATCTTCGGCGACAAGCTGGCGGTCCGCGTGGCCGGCAACTGGCTCAAGCGCGACGGCTTCGTCACCAACACCTACAACAACCACAAGGTCGACGACCGCGACCTGTACTCGACCCGCGTCTCGGTGATGTTCAATCCCACCGACACCGTGCGCACCAACTTCATGTGGGAGCACTTCAACGAGGACGACAGCCGCGCCCGCGTCGGCAAGCAGCTCTGCACCAAGGACAACGGCCCGGCCACCCTGCCCCTGGGCCCGGCAAGCGTGCCGACCGGCGCGGCCCGCGCCTTCCTGACCCAGGGCTGTCTGCCGGCCTCGCTGTACGGCGACAGCGCCTACGGCACGGTCAACACCTCGGGCACCCTGACCGGCGAGCTGGGCAACATCTTCGGCTTCACCAGCGGCGACGCCAATACCGGCGACGTCACCAGCCGCAACCTGCGTGAGATCGAGACCCTGTTCGACCCGATCTACAAGTCGAAGTCGGACACCTACCAGTTCAACCTGGAATACGACATCACCGAGAACGTGACCTTCACGGCCATGACCTCGTACAGCGAGGGCGAGGTCTATACCAAGCTGGACTACAACCGGAACGTCTCGACGGTGCCGTTCAACTTCGTGCCGGGCATCACCAGCGCGAACGGCACGTTCACCGACCCGCAGGTGGGCACGACCAACCTGTTCACCACCCTGGACGTCTCGTCGGGCGACACCAAGCAGTTCAGCCAGGAAGTCCGCTTCCAGTCGAACTTCGACGGCCCGCTGAACTTCAACATCGGCGGCATCTATTTCGACTACAAGACCACCACCGACTACTACGTGATCGGCAACTCGCTGACCATGTCGGCCCTGGCGCTGAACTTCCAGAACACCGGCAACCCCAACTGCAACCCGGTCACCCTGCCGACCAGCTGTATCGGCATCGACCAGAACGCCACGCCGGACGGCAGCGGCCACAACTATTATGACAACCGCTCGCCCTATCACCTGAAGTCCAACGCCGTGTTCGGCGAGCTGTACTGGCAGGCCAACGAGAAGCTGAAATTCACCCTGGGCCTTCGCAAGACCCACGACGAAAAGCGCCTGGACGTCTTCGACACCGTCCTGCTGTCGCCGGGGATCGGCCTTCAGCAAAGCACGATCACGCCGACCGAGGTCTCCGTGTTCGACGAGCTGACCGGCCGCTTCGGCTTCGACTACAAGCTGAGCGACGACAACCTGCTCTACGCCTTCTATTCCAAGGGCTACAAGGGCGGCGGCTCGAACCCGCCCGCCGCGTCCGGCTCGGGGGCCGTCAAGCCGACGTTCGACCCGGAATTCGTCAACGCGTTCGAACTGGGGTCGAAGAACACCTTCCTGGGCGGAAGCCTGCAGCTGAACGGCACCGGCTTCTACTACGACTACCAGGGCTACCAGATCTCCAAGATCGTCAGCCGCACCTCGGTCAACGAGAACATCGACGCCAAGGTCTACGGCCTGGAGCTGGAATCGGTCTGGTCGCCGGTCCGCAACCTGCGCCTGAACGCCAATATCGGCTACCTGAAGACCAAGATCGGCGGCGGCGCCTCGTCGATCGACACCATGGACCGCACCCAGAGCAACGCGGCCTACACCGTGGTCAAGGCGGGTCCCAGCCTGCCGGGCGTGGCGGTCGGCTCCAACTGCGTGCTGACCACCCAGGGCGTGGCGACGGTCATCGCGGCCGGCGCCGGGGCCACCATCCCGTTCGCGTGCGGCGGCCCTCAGATCTACCAGGCCTTCCTGCAAAGCCGCGGCATTCCGGCGCCGAACGCCGCCTTCCTGGCCAACGGGACCGGGCTCTACAGCTACGGGGCGGGATATTCGATCGAAGGCACGTCGGCGGACCTGAGCGGCAACGAACTGCCCAACTCGCCGCGCTGGACCACCTCGCTCGGCGCCCAGTACACCTGGGACTTCTCGGGCGGCTGGTCGGCCACCCTGCGCGGCGACTACTACCGCCAGAGCAAGCAGTACGCCCGGGTCTACAACACCACCTACGACCCGCTGAAGTCGTGGGATAACGCCAACATCACCCTGAAGGTCGAGAAGCCGGAGTGGGGCCTGCAGATCGACGCCTACGTCAAGAACCTGGGCAACGACATCCCGATCACCGACGCCTACACCACCGACGACAGCTCGGGCCTGTTCACCAACCTGATAACGCTGGAACCGCGCCTCTACGGCGTCAGCCTGACCAAGTCGTTCTAGAGCACCGTCCCGTCAGCGGACCAGGAAGGGCGGCGGAGCGATCCGCCGCCCTTCTTTCATTTGGCGCGGCATTTGGCGCGTGAACCGCGACCCAGCGTCACGGCGCCGAGACGCCCGCCTGGGTCTGGGTGACGGGCAGAAGCGCGCCGTCGGGCGCATAGCGCAGGCGTTCGACCGTCACGGCCCGGCGCCCGATCGCCCCGTTCAGATCACCGATCGTCAGCGTCGCGTTGTGCAGGAAGACGTACCAGTCGCCCTTGAACTCGACGATGCCGGGATGGATCGTGAAGCTGTACTTGCCCGATCCGGTGAGCAGCCCACGATAGGTCCAGGGGCCCTTGATCGAGGGCGCGGTCGCGTAGGAGACGTGCTCGTCGCGCTGCGTCGCGCGGTCCAGCGAGGCATAGGTCAGGTAGTACAGCCCGCCGCGCTTGTGCAGCCAGGGCCCCTCCTCGAAATGCGGCGGGGTGATCTCGGTGATCGGCCCGTCGATCTCGATCATGTTGGGCTTGAGCCGGGCGATGTAGCACTGGCGATTGCCCCAGGCGATCCAGGTGGTCCCGTCATCGTCGGTGAACACCGTGGGGTCGATGTCCTCCCAGCTGTGCGTGCCCTTGGGCGTCATCTGGTTGGTGATCAGGGCCGATCCGCGCGCGTCCGTGAAAGGACCGGTCGGCGTGTCCGAAACGGCCACGCCGATGGCCTTGCCGGGGTGTGTACCGTCGTGCTCGACGGCGGCGTAGAAGTAGAATTTGCCGTTCTTCTGGATCGCCTGCGACGCCCAGGCGTCCTTCTTGGCCCACTTGAAGTCCGTCGCCTTCATGATCGGCGGATAGGCGGTCCAGGTCTTCAGGTCGGTGGTCGAATAGACCAGCCACTCGCGCATGTTGAACATCTCGTCGCGCTGGGCCTCGTCGTGGCCGACATAGAGGAACAGGCGGTCGCCGACGACCAGCGGCGCGGGGTCCGCCGTGAACTTGTCTCGAAACAGGGGGTTCGACCCCGGCTGAACCGCCGCCGTCTCGCGGGCCCCGCCCGGCAATGCGACCGCCAGGGTCGTCACCAGCGCAAGCGCCATCCAAACCGCCTTCATCCGCGCCTCCCTATGTTTTTATACGTGCAAAACTACTCAGACAAAAACCGCCGTCAATCGTCGCCTGGCGACGTTCAGGGCCGCTCTTCGCAACGCGCCGCGGTCATGGCGAACGCAAAGCGTGGAGCGTGTGACTAAGTCTTGCATGACTCAAACTGTTAGCGCTACCATTTGTCGGACATAAGTGGTGCGCGCGGCCTTGCTGATCAGCCGTCTCGACAAGCCACGGTCAAAGCAGGAGGAACACCCTTGAGACACCATCATTTCGCGCCGTCCGACCGCCGCGCGCGGTCCCTTCGCGCCGGCCTGGGCGTCCTGGCCCTGACGTTGGTCCTGGCCACCGGAGCCCGGGCTCAGAACGACAAGATGACGCCCATACCGGTCCCCGCCCAGCCCAACGCGATCGTCCTGAACACGGGCCCCCTGCCCGACGCGAAAGCGCCCGAGTCCTGGCATCGCCAGTACAACAGCCAGTTCGCGCGCAACGTCACGGTGGCGACGCTGACGCCCTTCCTGCCGGATCCGGCCAAGGCGACGGGCGCGGCCGTCATCGTCACGCCCGGCGGCGGCTTTCGCACCCTGTCGATGGAGAACGAGGGCTGGGATGTCGCCCGCGCGCTGGCCGACAAGGGCGTGGCCGCCTTCGTGCTGAAGTACAGGCTGAACCAGACGCCGGCGGACATGCCGGGCTTCGAGCGCTCGATGACCGAGATGTTCTCGGCCACCGCCCAGCGGCCCCGGCTCGACCCGAAGGCCGCGATGGCCAACCTGGCCCCGCAGATGGCCGACTCGCGCGCGGCCTTCGCGCTGATCCGCGAAAGGGCGGTCGAATGGCGGGTCGATCCCGACCGCATCGGCATGCTGGGCTTTTCCGCCGGCGCCATGCTGACCTTGGCCACCACCCTGGCGGCGGATGACGCCAAACCCGCCTTCATCGGCCTGATCTACGGCCCGCTCTCGTCGGTGACCCCTCCGGCCGATGCGCCGCCAATGTTCGTGGCCCTGGCCGCCGACGATCCGTTCTTCGCCAATAGCGGCGTGGGGCTGATCGACAGCTGGCGAACGGCCAAGCGCCCCGTCGAGTTTCACCTCTACGAGCAAGGCGGGCACGGGTTTGGGATGTATCAGAAGACCACCACCAGCACCGGCTGGTTCGACGCCTATCTGCGCTGGATCGGCATGCACGGCCTGCTGAAGCCGAAGGCCTAGACGCCTCGAGGCGGCGGCCGAGCGGTCGCCGCCTGCCCAGGCGAAATCCGCGAACGCCTCGCCATTTACGACTCCGCAACGCCAAGCGGCGAAGGTGGGGTTCCTGAGGACAGCCTCGCCGAACGCCCGCATGGACACGCTCGCCCGACTGATAGACCGCCGTGCCCCGATCGACCCCGCGACCCCGTGCGCGGAGGTCGCGGCGATGTTCCACGCCCAACCCGACGCCGGCGCCATCGCCGTCGTCCTCGACGGCAAGCCCGTGGGCCTGGTCTATCGCGACGTCTTCCTGGGCCAGACCCTGGTCGCGCCCGACCTGGCCGACTGCCCCATCTCCCAGGTCATGGACAGCGAGCCGCGCACGGTCTCGGCCCGCGTATCGGCCACCGATTTCGTCGACAGCCTGGCCCAGAGCGCCATCCCGATCTTCCGCAGCGCCTATATCGCCATCGATGCCGAGGGCGACTATGTCGGCGTCGGCGGGCTGAGCTCGCTGCTCACCTCGCATCGCCGACACCAGGGCGAGGCCGATGACGCCATGGCCCTGGTCGAGCGCATGGCCCACGACATCGGCCATCATCTGGAAGGCGTCCTGTCCTTCACCGAACGGCTGGAGCAGTCGCGGCTGACGCCCGACGCCGCCGCCTATGTCCGCGCCATCGGCGACACCAGCCGCGACATGAGCCAGGTGCTGGGCCGCGCCATGGACCTGCGCCGCGCGGCGACCGGCGGCCTGACCCTGTCGCCCGCGCCCGCCCTGCTGCGCGACCTCAGCGACGCCGTCGAGTCCCGCTGGGCGCCCCGCGCCGCCGAGGGCGGCAGCACCCTGCTCTTCTCCTATGACGGCGACCCCGAGGCCGCCGCCCTGATCGACGCCGGCCGCGTGCTGCAGGTGTTCGACGCCCTGATCGAGAGCGCCCTGGCCAGCGGCCGCGGCGTGATCGAGGCCAGCCTCAAGGTCCACCACGTCGAGAACGGCCTGATGCTGGAAGGCCGGGTGCGCGACAACACCGCCGGCTCGCCCGAGGCGCGGCTGGCCCGAGTGTTCAACCCCCTGGGTCCCGGCAGCATCGAGGACAGCAACGAGCTGGCCCTGGGCGTCGGCATGGCCCTGGCCCACTGCCTGACCCGCGCCATGGGCGGCCCGCTGCGCGCCGAGGCCAACACCGGCGCCGGCCTGACGGTGCAGTTCGCGCTCAGCGTTCCCGAGGCGACCCTGGCCGCCACCACCGACGACGAGCCGATGATGGACGCCCGCTCGGCCCACATCCTGATCGTCGACGACAACGCCACCAACCGCATGGTCGCCGAGGCCCTGTGCGAGATGTTCGACTGCACCTCCGAGCAGGTGGCCGACGGCGTCGAGGCCGTCGAGGCCGCCAAGTCGGGCCGCTTCGACCTGATCCTGATGGACATCAAGATGCCGCGCATGGACGGCGTCACCGCCACCCGCGCCATCCGCGAGCTGCCCGGCCGGGCCGGCGGCGTGCCGATCGTCGCCCTGACCGCCAACGCCGACCCCAACGACGTCGCCACCTATGTCGCCGCCGGCATGCAGGACGTGGTCGAAAAGCCGATCAAGCCCGAGCGCCTGGCCGTGGTGCTTTCGGCCCTGCTGGGCGACGACGAAGACGACGCGGAGGCCGCGGCCTAGGGCCCGTCCGGCCCACCCGTGGATCTTGTCTGGCAAGGGTTTCCGCTCTAGCGTCAACGGCATTGAAATCGGGAGGCCAGACCGTGAAGCCGATGCTCTTCCTCGCCACCGCCGTCTCGGTGCTTTCAGGGGTCCCGGCCCTGGCCCAGAATGGCCAGGTTTTCGACGCAGCGGCCCAGCTGGCCGCCTATTCGAACACCTTGCCGCGCGACAACGCCAGGCAGTGCTTCAACGGCAAGTTCATCAGCGGCGCCAACCGGTCCGGCCAGAACACCCTCTACGTCCAGGCCCCCAGAGGCGACATCTACAGCCTGCGGATGGCCGGCGACTGCTCGGCCCTGGACGCCGCCCAGAAGCTCACCGTCCGGTCCAACGGCAGCGACATCGTCTGCTCCGGCGACCAGGCCGAGACGGTCGCCTGGACGACGGCGGGATCCCAGCGGTGCGAGGTCGACAGCGTCCGCCGGCTGAACGCCCGCGAAGCCGCCGCCCTGTCGACCGCGACCCGGCGATAGGGTCGACCTGCCGGTCGTCAGGCCGGAGTCGCTGATCGCCCCCAAGGCCGCCAAGCCGCGCCGGCCGTGCGAGGTCGTCCTCGATCTGTCGGACCGCGCGCCCGCCAGCTTCACCAAGGAGGACGGCCAGGGGGTGATCCTGGGCTAGGATGGGAAATGTTCTCGATCCCGCTCCAGCGCCTGCGCCGATCCCTGACCACCCTGCCCGACGCGCGCGGCTGGGCGCTGTGCGGCCTGGTCGCGGCGATCACGGGCAGCCTGATGGCCGCCATCGGCTTTTCGACCGGACTCTACGCCCCGACCCCCGCCGTGCCCGGCCTGCCGCTGCGGCTGCTGGCCGTGCTGTTCGTGCCGGCCCTGGGCGAGGAGATCCCGTTTCGCGGCCTGCTGGTCCCCGGCCGCGACGAGACCGCAAGGCCCTGGGCCGCCATCGCGATCTCGACCGTCCTTTATGTCGCCTGGCATCCGCTGGAGGCCCTGACATTCCTGCCGACCGCGACGATGTTCCTGCGCCCGGACTTTCTCGTTTGCACCGCGATCCTGGGCCTGGCCTGCGCCCTGATGCGCTGGCGCACGGGCTCGCTGTGGCCGGCGGTGATCCTGCACGGCGGCTTCGTGGTGGTCTGGCAGACCTGGCTGGGCGGGGTGCGGTTGTAGGGTTGCTCTGAGATTGACCAATCCCCCTTCCAGCCGTCATTCCCGCCCTTGTGGCGGGAACCCCTGGTTCAGCTGACGGTGAAGCGCCTTGGCGCGCCGGCGCGCCACACAACTGCACCTGCGACGCACAGAGGGGTTCCCGCCACAAGGGCGGGAATGACGGTAAAATCAGGGGGTCACTCCTGAATGCTGGCCCGTCCTAGAACCTGAACCCCACCTTCGCCCCCACGAACTTGCCGTCGGGGTCGTAGCCGCGGGCCCGGCCCGCGCCGCTCTCGTCGGCGTTGGGTTTCAGGCCGCACAGCAGGCCCGCGCCGAGCATGGCGTCGCCGGCCTTGCCCTCGACCGAGGTGCGCGCCACGCCGGGCGGCAACGGCGTCGGCGCGCGCGAATACAGCACCGGCAGGCCGGGCGCGGTCAGGTCCAGAGGCTTGGCCGGGGCCAGGGACAGCCTGAGGGCGGGCCGCACGGCTTCGGCCTGGGCGACGCCCGCGCCCAGGAGCACGGCGGCGGTCAGGGCGGAGAGACAAAGGCGGAGCACGGTCATGATGTCTCCAAGATGGGACGCCGGCGGCGAGCGCCAAGCCTCCCCCAAACCCACCGGCCGGTAAAGCGTCAACCGCGCGGCCGACCTGCGACGCTGCACCGCAGCATATACCCTTGAAAATGACAACGTTGTCACATATATGGAACCCATTGGAGGCGTGACCTACGCCTCGGCCCGAACCGGAAAAGTCCCATGCTCAGCCTGATCGTTCTGACCCTCTCGGCCATCAAGGCGCAACGCGCCGCCGCCTGAGACGCCTGAACAGCCGCTTTCCAGCGGCTGCACTGAAAAGGCCCGCGACCGTTCCGGTTCGCGGGCCTTTTCGTTGTGCGGCGCAGCATCGGATCGGGGACTACCCCTTGCCCAGCACGCTCTCCGGCTCCAGCTGCTGACGCAGATGTTGGACGGACGCGCGGCATTCGCACGCGCCCTTCTCCAGGCCGGCGCGGTCCAGGATCTTCACGGAGCCGCGCGTATAGCGGATCAGACCCTGTTTCTGAGCGGCCATGGCGATGCGGGTGATCGCCGTGCGCGACACCCCCAGCATGACGGCGAGAAACTCCTGCTTGAGGGGCATGTCGTCGAGCCCCCCCGACAGGTCCTGGCATTCCAGAAGCCAGCGATTGAACCGCTCCTTCACCTTGTGCAGCCCATGACAGGCGATGGCCTGCCGGCTTTCGGCCTGCAGAAGTTCGACCTGTTTGTGAACCGCCTTGCGCATGGCCGCGCTGCCGTCGAAGGCGCGCCGGTAGGCCACGGCGCGCAGGCGATAGGCCTTGCCCGGAATCTGGACGATGACCCGGCTGTACATGGTGCCGCTGCCCAGGGCCTCGACGAACCCGACGCCGCCCTCTCGGCCGACGATCGAGGTTTCCAGCGCCGCGCCCGACACCATCACGGTGATCAGGGACAGCAGCCCCACCTCGGGCAGATAGACCCAGTCGATCGGGTCCTCCATCTCGTACAGCACCTGGCTGACGGTGAGATCGATCAGTTCGAGGTGCGGTCTCAGCGCCTCGAGGTCCTTCTTGGACAGAGACCGCAGCAGCGCGTTGTCCGAGGAAAAGTGGGGCATTCGCCACCCTAGACGCTGTTGGCGCATATGGCGCGCCCTTCCCGCTTCAACCTTAGCGAACGCGGACCGCCCCCACTCCACTATGTGCTCGCTGCGACAGACCCGCCATCGAAGCCCGTGCGACGACCAATGACGTTGTCGTCGAGGATCCCATGGCCTCTCACCCACAAGCGAAGATCGCGATCGGGACGTCGGCACGCCCGCCAGGGCGTGACCAAACAGAACAAGGCGCTCGCCGCCCTGGTCGCGACACCCAAGATCGCGGCCCGTCATGATGACCGCCAAGCAGTACCGGGCTCGGGCCGAGTTGATGGACAACGCGACGGAAGCCTCGTCGAACGAGGCCGTCATTGGGGAATGTCAGCGGATGGCCAAGGAATGGCGCCGGCTCGCCGATCTGGCCGACTGGCAAGACGCGATGCTCGAGAAAGGGCATCCGGCCTACTAGGCCTCCGCGGCTTCGGCGCAAGTCTTGACCTCAACCTATAATAATTCGGAAGCTGTGCTAGAAATGACTCTGGGCGTGCTAAAGTGTAGCTAGTTTTCAACAGTGTCGGCTAGTCGACTTTCCAGAAAACCAGAAAATAACCGGGCATGGCTTTCGCTTCGCGAGTCTCCGGTCTTCGGGGGACGGCCGTGGCTGCCCATTCGATACCCGGCGGCGACGCCGGAAATCAATTAGCTATGGCGATCATTGGGTCGTCGTCCGAGCCGCTTCTCCTTTTGAATCCCGATCTGACGGTGATCGCCGCCAGCGCCTCGTTCTGCTCGGCTTTCCACATCGAGCCGACCAGCGTGCCAGGCCAAATGGTCACCGCCTTGGGGAACGGCGAATGGAACGTTCCGCAACTGAAATCCCTGCTCAAGGCGACGGCGTCGGGGCGGGCGCGGATTTCCGCCTATGAGATGGACCTTCAGGGCGAAGGGCGGACCCAGCGCCATCTGGTGCTCAGCGCCGAAAACCTGCTGTTCGGGTCTCCGACGCGGCAACTGCTTCTGCTGGCGGTGGCCGACGTCACCGATCAGCGCCTGGCCGAGAAGGTCAAGGACGACCTCGTGCGCGACAAGGCCATCATGTTGCAGGAACTGCAGCATCGCGTGGCCAACAGCCTGCAGATCATCGCCAGCGTCCTGCTGCAGAGCGCCCGCAAGGTGCAGTCCGACGAGACCCGCGATCATCTGCACAGCGCCCACAGCCGGGTGATGTCGGTGGCGGCCATTCAGCGCCAGTTGGCCACGACCGGCGAGGCCGAGGTTCAGGTCGGCGAATACCTGACCGAGCTCTGCGACAGCATCGCGGCCTCGATGATCCGCGATCCCGATCAGTTGCGGATCACGGTCGAGGCCGACGGCAGCTCCACCAATTCCGATCGGTCGGTAAGCTTGGGCCTGATGGTCACCGAGCTGGTGATCAACGCTCTCAAGCATGCGTTCCCCGAGGAGCAGGCCGGCACGATCACGGTCGCCTATCGCTCGACCGACACTGGCTGGTCGCTGTCGGTCGTCGATGATGGCGTCGGCATGCCAAAGGGCGGTGTCGAGACGCCTGGACTGGGAACGAGCATCGTCCGCGCCCTCGCGAGCCAAATGAGGGCCGACGTCAAGATCATCGACAGGAAGCCGGGCACGGAGGTGCGGGTGAACCAGACGCCCAGCGACCTCGGCGTCCAAACCGGCCCGACGCCCATGGCCATGCTGATCTAACCGGCGATCCAGCTGGGATCGGACATGCGCGCCGTCTAGTTCCCCTCCTCCAGCAGACGCCGGGCGATGACCTGGGCCTGGATCTCGCCGGCCCCCTCGAAGATGTTGAGGATCCGCGCGTCGGCCAGCAGGCGGCTGGCGACATATTCCATGGCGAAGCCGTTGCCGCCGTGGATCTGCAGGGCGTTGTCGGCGGCGGCCCAGGCCACGCGGGCGGCGATCAGCTTGGCCATGCCGGCCTCCAGGTCGCAGCGCTTGCCCTCGTCCTTCTGGGCGGCGGCGAAATAGGTCAGCTGGCGCACGCCCATGATCTCGGCCGCCATCATGACCAGCTTGTTGTGGACGCGGGGAAACTCGAAGATCGCCTGGCCGAACTGCTGGCGGTCCAGGGCGTAGCCGAGGCCGGTCTCCAGCGCCGCCTGGGCCACGCCGACGGCGCGGGCGGCGGTCTGGATGCGGGCGCTCTCGAAGGTGGCCATCAGCTGCTTGAACCCCTGGCCGGGCACGCCGCCCAGCAGGTTTTCGGCCGGCACGGCGAAGCCGTCGAAGCCCAGCTCATATTCCTTCATGCCGCGATAGCCGATCACCCCGATCTCGCCGCCGCTCATGCCGTCAGCCGGGAAGTCGTTCCCCTCCTCGCCGCGCGGCTTGGGCGCCAGCAGCATGGACAGGCCGCGATAGTCGGTGGTGGCCGGGTCGGTGCGGACCAGAAGCGTCATGACGTCGGCGCGGGCGGCGTGGGTGATCCAGGTCTTGTTCCCCGTCACCACGTACTGGTCGCCGGTCAGCTCGGCGCGGGTGCGCAAGGCCCCCAGGTCCGACCCTGTATTGGGCTCGGTGAAGACGGCGGTCGGCAGGATCGAGGCATCCGAGATCCTGGGCAGCCAGTATTGCTTCTGCGCCTCGGTGCCGCCGGTCAGGATCAGCTCGCCGGCGATCTCCGAGCGGGTGGCCAGCGAGCCGACGCCGATCCAGGCCCGCGACAGCTCCTCGGAGACCACGCACATGGCGGTCTTGCCCATGCCGCTGCCGCCGTATTCCTCGGGAATGGTCAGGCCGAACACGCCCAGGGCGCCCAGCTCCTCGACCAGCGCGATCGGGATCAGCTCGTCCTTCAGGTGCCATTCCTGGGCGAAGGGCGTGACCTTTTCCTCGGCGAAGGCGTGGAACTGGTCGCGGATCATTTCGAAGGTCTCGTCCAGACCGGTGTGCTCGAGCGTGGGGCGGCCGCGCGCTTCCGCCAGCCGCTGGGCGATGCGGGTCTTCACGGCTTGCGTGCCGCCCTCGACCATCAGCTTCATCAGGCCGTTGGAATAGAGGCGGTTCAGCACCGAGCGGTCGGTGACCAGGTGGGCCGGGCGGACGATCTCGCCCTGGTTCATCGGCACGCCGCCCACCAGCTGGGCGCAGTATTCACTGAACAGCAGCTGGGCCAGCAGGGCCTCGATCTCGCCGAACCGGCCCTCGGCCTCCAGCCGCTCGGCCCAGCCGGCGACCTGGTTCATCAGCTCGGCATAGGCCGCGTACCAGCCGTAGCCGTGGACCTGGTGCTGGTGGTCGTCGGCCAGCTTGCGGTCGATCTTGCCCCTCTCGCCGGTGATCGCCGCTTTCACCGCCGGCTTGGCCTCGGCCACGAACAGCTGGGCCGCGCCGGCGGCCTCGCGCAGCAGGGCGGTCAGGCCCGGCAGGATGAGGGACTGGGTAGTTTCCTGGACGACCGTACCGGTCATGGCTTGCTCCCGTGCGCCAAACAGTTGTTTTCTTTTCACTGTGGAGCCTTTCGCACCTGCGAGCAATGCCGCAGTGCACCATAAATCGGTCGGCGGGGAGCAAAAGTTCCCCCAACCTTTGAGAGCGGGCGGCGTTCAACAGGGCCCTGGGAGAGAAACATGCTGATCGTCCATCACCTCAACGAGTCGCGCTCGCAGCGCATCCTCTGGCTGCTGGAGGAGCTGGGCCTTCCGTACGAGGTGCGCTTCTACGAGCGCGACGCCCAGACCCGGCTGGCCCCGCCGGCCCTGACCCACGTGCACCCGCTGGGCAAGTCGCCGGTGCTGACCGATGGCGAAGCGACGATCATCGAGAGCGGCGCGATCACCGACTATGTCATCCGCCGCCACGCCGGCGGCCGGCTGGCGCCCGATCCGGCCTCCGCTGACTACGACGCCTATCAGCAGTGGCTGCACTATGCCGAGGGCTCGGCCATGCTGCCGATGCTGCTGCGGATGTATGTGGGTCGGCTGGGCGCGGCGGGCGCGCCGCTGCATCCGCGCATCGAGAGCGAGATGGCCAACCACCTGGCCTATGTGAACGGCGCGCTGGACGGCCGCGATTTCTTCGTCGGCGACGACCTGACCGGCGCCGACATCCAGATGAGCTTCGTGGCCGAGGTGGCCAAGGCCCACGGCAAGCTGGCCGACCATCCGAACCTGGAAGCCTGGCTCGGCCGCATGCATGCGCGCCCGGCCTGGAAAGCGGCGCTGGAGAAGAGCGGGCCGTACAAGCTGGGGGACTAGGTTTCCTGAAACCCTCTCCCTGAGGGAGAGGGAGGGGCCCGCCGCGCAGCGGTGGGTGGGTGAGGGGTTACACCCTCGCCGTTTTCCATGAGCGCCCTGCCGGCACGCCGTCGGACGCCTTCACCCCTCACCCTCCCAAGCTTCGCTTGGGCCCCTCCCTCTCCCCTCCGGGAGAGGGGTGTTAGTCCTCACCCTCAGGTTACGCACAGCCCCGTGCTCACGCCGGCTTCCCAAGCTGGGCCATATCCGGTTAGATGCCCGCGCGGGAGGGGTCCCGCGGGGGGAATATCTTGAAAAATCTGTATAAGGCCGCCGTCGCGGCGCTGTTCGTCATGGCCGGTTCGGCCGCCCATGCCCAGACGGTGAAAGTGCCAGAAGGTACAGAGCTGGTGATCAGCGTCGATGAAAAGCTCTCGTCCGACGGCAACCACGAAGGCGATCGCTTCTCGATAACCCTCGACGACGACGTAAAGCTACCCGACGGAACCGTGTTGAAGGCCGGCTATCATGGAGTTGGCGAAGTCGTCGAAGCTCGCGACAACGGCATGCTTGGCAAAAACGGGAAGCTAAACGTTCGCCTCGTTTATCTAAAAGTTGGCGAGGACCGCATCAGGCTTCGCGCCACCAAGGGCACAAAAGGGGAGACCCGCGTGGGCGCGACGGTGGCGACCGTAATCTTATTTTGGCCGGCCGCGCCCTTTATCAGAGGCAAGGATGTGAGCATCAAGAAGGGCGCGATCATGACCGCCTATGTTGATCAGGACACGAACCTGCTGTCCCCGCTGGCCCCTCCACCTGGTCGCACCGATTAAAACCGACGACGACGCCATGGTCGATCTGTCGGCTTCGGTGACCCCGGCTTCCGCGCCGGCGCCCGTCGCGGCCGCCGCGCCGGTCGGCACGGCGAACTAGGCTCTTCCGATCCTCTGACGATCAGCGCCCTCTCCCCGCGAAGGGGGCGTTTTTCGTTGGCGGCCCCGCGACCCGCCGATGCGACAGCGGCCTGACACCGAGTGTAACTTCTGGTTTAGCTTCAACGGCTAGCCTGGCCATGCCGGAATCCTTTTCGGCTCGGTTCTGGAGTTCCCGGTGCAGATATCCGCCACGACGCCGAACACCGCCGCGCCGACGCCGGCGCCCGGGTCCGCCGACACCGCGCAAGCCGCGCCGGCGGCCGCCCCCGCTCCGGCCGCCGAAACCCCGGCCGTGACCGTGACCTTGTCGCCGGAAGCCCGGGCCGCCCAGACCGCTCTGGCCGCGATGCCGATGGCGGACGCCGTCAAGACGCTGACGCCCGGCGCCCAGGGGCCGGGGAAGCTCGCCCAGGCCAAGTCGCTGCTGCTGAAGCTGGCCGACGGCTCCGGCGCCTCCAAGACCGAACAGGTCCAGGCCTATGTCGACCTGCACAAACTGGTCCTGCTGGATCCCGACCGCACCTGGTTCACCCAGAGCACGCCGGAGGATCGCAAGGCCTATGCGGCGATCATGAGCGGCGGCGCGATCGGCAACGAGATCGAGCAGGCCGCCAACGACTTCAACCGCTGGAGCCTGTCGCAGGACATGCGCTCCAACGTGCCGCGCAAGAACCTGGCCCACCTGAACGCGATGTCGCCGCTGGAGCAGCAGATGGTCTTCGCCGGCACGGTCGGCACGGACATGGCCTCGCTCGACCAGTGGAAGGCCCAGATGCAGGTCGACATCGTCAATGTCGACAAGATGATCGCCATGGATAAGGCCGAGAAGACGGGCAAGTCCGGCAAGGCGGCTCAAGCCAAGGACGAGGCCAAGGCGGCCGAAGAGGGAACGGCGGCGACGGACGAGGCTTCGCCGGAGGCCCAGGCCCTGGCCGCCCTGACCTCGCCCGACCGGGGGGACGGGGTCGCGGCCGCCGCCCTGGAGATGCTGCGGAAGGCCGCCGAAGCCCGGGCCGACGCGAAGGCGAAGGTCGAGAAGACCCGCGAGGACGTCGCGCGGACGGAGGAGGTCTCCCGCACCATCCTCGAGCCCTACGTGATCGGCGACAAGGTCGACAAGGCGGTCTGACGGCCTTCCCGCCCCTAGGGCGAGGTCGCCACCGCCCACGAGAAGTCGGTGTGGGTCGACTGGGTGTTGAAGTAGGTCGGGTCGGTGAAGAAGGCGATCGGCTTGTTGTAATTGGCCGGATAGTCGGACACCGGACCGACCAGGGCCACGCCGTGGCAGCTCATGCAGTTGGAGGTTATGCCGACCGGGATGAACGGCGAGGTCTCCAGATAGGGATTGAAGCAGACCTGCATGGTCGAGCCGCCGGGCGTCGTCGTCTGGTCGTAGGCCGTGCAGGCGGCGTAGTTGGTCCACGGGGCCTGCAGGGTGGCGGGCTGGCCCTGCTTGTTGCCCGGGAAGTTGTTGGGCGTGTCGGCGCCCGGCTGCCACCAGAAGGTCTGCCAGGTCCAGAACGGGATTTCCTTGGTGTTGACGTGCATGGCAAGCAGCACGGCGTAGTCGCCCTGGGCCACCGCCTTGCCGCTGGCGGCGGCGAAGCTCTTGGCTTCGGACGCCGACAGCTGGACGGCGTAGAAGGTGCTGAGCGGCGCCCAGAGGAAGGTCGTGCAGGCCGTGCCCGTGGTGCTGACGCCCTGGATCTCGGCCGGGGTGGCGGCGCGGACCGCGCCGGTTCCGGTGGGCGAAATCAGCACGCAGGTGGTCCAGGTGTTGGGAGCCGGGGTGGCGGGCGTGGTCGAGGCCGAGGGCCCCTGCCACAGCGGCTGCACCGTCAGGCCCGTGGCCTTGACCGTGCCGAACACCGGCTTGGTCTCGATCGCCCGGGTCGGGAAGTCGTTGACGCCCCGGTCCTGGGGCGTGGTCCCCGCCGGCCACGAGGCGTTCAGCTTGGTCAGGCCGGCCTGGGTGTTGTAGGCGTAGGTCGCCCCGCCCGGCCCCGGCTGCGGACTGTCGATGAAGGTCGCGGCCTGCGGGTTGAACTTGTTGTCGGCGGTGACGTCGGAATTGCCGAACGTCCCCAGGTCGCCCAGCTTGACGCCCTTGGTGTGGTGAAACTGCAGCGGCGCGGCGAAGTTGCGGATCACCCGGGGCTTGGCCAGGCGCGCCTCCAGGGTGGCGCCGTTCGCGCCAGCGGCGACGGCCGCCTGGCTGGTGGGAAACACGTCGTTGGGCCCGGCCCAGGTTTCCCAGATCGGCAGCATCTGGCCGTTGAAGGTCTGGCCCGACGGCGCGCTCATGCCCTGCCACAGGCTCCAGGCATGGCCGCGAATGGCGGCGGTGTCGCCGGCGGCGATCCAGCCGTTGATGGTGGCGGCCGGCACCGGGAAGTTGGGACCGTCGGGCAGCGGCACCGGCGTCACCACGCCCGCCGCCTGGGCGCCGACCTCGGGCTTGGCGGCGGGGCCCTTGCCGCCATCGCAGGCCCCGGCGGCCAGGACCAGCATCGCGGCGGTCGCCCTCAAACCGATATCGCGCATCTGCGCCTCCCCTGATCCGCGAGCGCTCACGCGGCGCGCGCAGGGGTAGTAGCGGTCGCGTCGATACAATCGTCAATAGAAAGTCGCATCATCACTCTCATTGCGAGATTTCGCAGATCGCGACCACGGTCCGAGAAAAATCCACATGAACGAAATCTGTCGGTGAAGCTGTCGACGCGGTTCAGCTTCACTCCGCCATGGTGCGTCTCACGGGGCCGACGGCTCCGGACACATTCTCAAGGGACCAAGACCATGACCATCATGACCATCACCAAGAAGATCAGCCTGGGCTTGGCCATGACCGCCACCGCCCTGACCATGGCCGCCGCGCCCACCACCGCCAGCGCCATGTCCCAGAAGCTGGGCGGCGTCATCGGCTGCAACGCCTCGGGCGGCAAGCAGGAAGTCGGCGCCGTGATCGGCGGCCTGCTGGGCGCCGTCGCCGGCAACAAGCTGGCCAAGAACGACCGGGGCACGGGCACCGCCATCGGCGCCGTGGTCGGCGCGGGCGCGGGCTCCTACGCCGGCTGCCAGATGCAGAAGACCCGCGCGGCCGAGAACGCCGGCGGCGTCTACAGCAGCAACGGCATCCGGGTCTCCAACGCGGTCGACGCCGCGCCGATGACCAAGATCAAGGGCAAGTACGTCGCCCGTTCGAACCTGAACCTGCGCAGCGCCGCCACCACCCGCGCCCAGGCGGTCGGCTCGGTCCGGGCCGGCGAGACCTTCCAGGCCCTGGGCCGCACCGGCGACGGCAAGTGGATCCTGGTCGGCCAGGACGGCGTCGGCGTCGGCTATGTCAGCAGCGCCTACGTCTACCGGGCGTAACGAGACGGGCCGCTTAGCGTAAGGCCCCAGTACAGTAGGCGTACGGCAAGCCCGTCTGCTCCCCCGGCAGGCGGGCTTGTTGCGTCCTGGGCATCGCCGAAAAAGAACCCTCTCCCGGAGGGGAGAGGGAGGGGCCCGCGACCGAAGGGCGTGGGAGGGTGAGGGGTGACGCCCTGTTCGGCTCCTCACACTGAACGCCCTGCCGGCACGCCGGCCGACGGTTTACCCCCTCACCCTCCCACCGCTGCGCGGCGGGTCCCTCCCTCTCCCATGGGAGAGGATCTTCGCGCCTTGCCCCGGCTCCACGGCTAGGCTTCAGTGCGCCCTGACTTCATCCGAGACGCCTCCATGATCGCCACGACCCGCCGCGCCGCCCTGCTGTCGGCCTTCGCCACCGTCGGGGCCGCGGCGCTGGCGAGACCGGCGTCCGCGCGGCAAGGGGGCGTCCAGACCGGCAAGGCCGGCGCGGCGATCGACCAGTTCGCCCAGGAGGTCATGGCCGCCTTCCCCGACGAGCCCGGCCTGGGGATCACCGTGGTCGAGGACGGCCAGATCACCCTGGCCAAGGGCTATGGCGTGCGCCGCCTGGGCGGGACCGACAAGGTCACAGACTCCACCCTGTTCGGCGTGGCCTCCAACACCAAGGCCTTCACCGCCGCCGCCCTGGCCATGCTGGTCGAGGAGGGCAAGGTCGCGTGGGACGCCCCGGTCACCCAGTACCTGCCCGCCTTCGAGATGAGCGACCCGATCGCCACCAAGCTGATGACCGTGCGCGACCTGCTGTGCCACCGCTCGGGCCTGACGCTGGGGGCCGGCGACCTGATGATCTGGCCCAACCCCACCCATACGCGGGCCGAGATCGTGGCCGGCCTGAAATACCTGCCGATCGGCGGCCAGTTCCGGGGCGGCTACGCCTATGACAACGTGCTGTACGTGGCGGCCGGCGAGGTGATCGCCGCCGTCACCGGCGCGCCGTGGGAGGTGTTCATCCAGAAGCGGATCCTGGATCCGCTGAAGATGACCGACAGCGTGCCCCTGCCCTCGATGATCGGCGACCGGCCTCGGGCCGAGCCTCACGCGCGGATGGGTCCGCCGGTGCGGGGCCTGGGGCCGCAGACCGTGCTGCCGTTCGACGGCAGCTTCGACGCGGCGGGCGCGGCCGGCGGGCTCAACGCCAGCCCGCGCGACATCGGCAAGTGGATGCAGGTCCAGCTGGGCCTGGGCGCGGCGCCGGGCGGTGTGAAGCTGTGGTCCGAGGCCTCGGGCCGCGAGATGTGGAAGCCCCAGACCATCAGCGCCTGGTCCGACGGCCCCACCGCCGACAACCCGGTGCGCGCCAGCTTGCAGGCCTACGCCCTGGGCTGGTTCGTCAACGACCATCGCGGCGAGCGCATCCTGTGGCACACCGGCGGCCTGGCCGGCTTCATCTCGTATACCGGCCTGCTGCCGGGCCGGAAGTCGGGGATCATGGTGATGACCAACGCCGAGGAGAACACGGTCTTCCGGTCGTTGCGCTATGGCGGCCCCGACCGGCTGCAGGGGCGCAGCGACTTCGACTGGATCGCCTCCAGCCGCAAGGTCCAGGCGCAGGCCGACGCCAAGACGATCAAGGACGCCGCCGAGGCCGTCACCCCCAAGGGCGGCGGCGTGGCCCCGACCTTGCCGCTGGCCGCCTATGTCGGGACCTATCGCGATCCCTGGTACGGCACGATCACGGTGTCGGTTGTCGGCAAGGGCAAGAAGGCCGGCCTGAAGATCGCCTTCGACAAGACCCCGGCCCTGAAGGGCGCCCTGGAGACCTTCGACGGCGACACTTTCAAGACCCGCTTCGACGACCGCTCGCAGGAGGACGCCTTCGTGGTGTTCGCGGTCAAGGACGGCGCGGTCACGGGCGCCACGATGCGGGCCGTCTCGCCGCTGGCGGACTTTTCGTATGACTATCAGGATTTGAGGTTGGTGAAGCTTTGAAACCCTCTCCCGGAGGGGAGAGGGAGGGGCCCATGCGAAGCATGGGAGGGTGAGGGGTCACGCCCTCAGCCGGAGCGCCGCGCCGATGGCCTCGGCTACCGCGCCGGGGTCGGACAAGACGAGTTCATTGCCGAATCGCAGGACCCGATATCCGCAGTTTTCCAGAACGTCAGTACGAACCATATCGTGGAGTTCTCGGTCCTCATGCGAGGCGCCATCGAGCTCGACGATCAGCTTGGCGTCCCGACAGACAAAATCCGCGAAATAACGGTCGATCGGAACCTGGCGGCGGAACTTGAATCCCTCCAGGCGGCGACCGCGCACGATCGCCCAGAGCTTCTCCTCGGCGAGGGTCTGGGCGCGGCGCAGCCTGCGAGCGTGGGGGATCGGGTCCATGGTGCAAGCTTGGCCTCGCTCAAGGGGATGGCAAGCAGAGTAACCGGGGTTTCGCTTTTGACGCCTTCACCCCTCACCCTCCCAACGGCTTCGCCGTCGGGCCCCTCCCTCTCCCCTCCGGGAGAGGGTTTTTACACCCGCCAGCCCTGGGCGATGAACTGGATCTGCTTGTCCATCATCGCCGACAGCTCGCTGGCCGAGGCCTGGCGGCAGGCGGCCATGCGGTAGTTCCAGGCATAGGACGCCTTGAGCACGTCGACCGCGGTCTGCGGGTCGAGGTCGGGGCGGACGTCGCCGCGCTGGATGCCCTCCAGCAGCACTTCGCGCAGCATCCGGGTCAGCCGCTCGTTGCGACCGTAGGGCGTGACGCCCGGATCCTGGCTTGGGCTGTAGGAGGCCGCGATATGGGCCAGGAACAGCTTCACCCGCCGGGTCTCGAACTCGTAATGGATGGCGAAGATCGAGCCCAGCCGATCGGCGGTCGAGCCCCTCAGGAACGGCACGACCCGGTCGAACTCGGCATAGAGCTCGCCCAGACGCTTATCCATGACATGGCTGAGCACCTCGGCCTTGGAGGCGAAGGTGGTGAAGACGCTGCCGACGGAAACCCCCGCCCGTTCGGCGATCGCCCGAATGGTGGTTTCTTCGTAGCCCGTCTCATTGAACAGGTCGCGCGCGGCGTCGAGAACCTTCTCGCGCGTCGCCTGCTTTTGTTCGTCTCTTACGCCCACGCACCGTCCCCCCGGATAGCCTGCGTCGCTCTATTTAATCCGAGGGGCGGACGCTCCGACAAAGAGCCCCCGCCCTCGGTCGTGATTTTACGCGCGCGCGCCGGCCAGGATGACCTTCAGTTGATCCGAAAGTCGCGACAGCAGTGCTTCGACCGACCAGGCGTCGAAAATCGCCCGGCGATAGTTGGCGACATACACGTCCCAGATGATCTCGGCGAGCAACTTAACGTCAGCGTCGCTCTTCAGTTCATTGCGCTCGACGCCGCGGGTCAGCACGCCGTTCAGCAGGGCGAAGATGTGCTTGAGATGACCGCGGTTGCGGCGCTCGGCCGGCTCCGACCGGGTCCACGACACGGCGATGCTGGCCTGCAGCAGCGGCAGCTGGTCGACATGGAAGCCGTAGGCCACGGCGAACATGCCGATCACGCCCTCTTCCACCGTGGTAGCGGCGAGGCTGGCCTGCTTCATCTGGGCGTAGATGACTTCGTAGTCGGCGGTCAGGATCTCGTCGAACAGCTCGTTCTTGTCCGAGAAGCTGGCGAACACCGCGCCCGTCGACATGCCGGCGGCCTGGGCGATGTCGCGGATGGTCGCGCCTTCGTAGCCACGCTCGGTGAACAGGCGGCGGGCGGCCGACAGGACGCGTTCGCGCGTGCGCTGCTTGGCCAGGGCCCGGCGGGTCAGCTTGACGGGGGCGTCGGACGGCGACTCGATGTTCAGGGATACAAAGCTCATGCGGTAGTCTCCAGGCGAGCAAGCGCGGCTTCGGCGCGCTTCTCGAATTCATTGCAGTATTCGTCGACGACGCTCGTGAGCACGTCGGCGTAGCGACGCGCCAGGGCGCGGCCGTCCTGCGCGGCGTCGCGCAGGTCGGTGATCAGTTGGCGGACTTCAGCCATGGCCTCTTCGCGCTCGAACGCGGAGACGTCGGCGACAGCGATACGAGCGGCTTGAGCCAAGCTGTTTCTCCTGCCTCCCCGCTGGGAAAGGGCGCTGACATGACCTGCGGTGAGGAATTGATCATGTTCAACGAACGCGTACTGGAATTTGAAGGTGGCGCGTTTAGCCCCTGCCGCAAGGGCACGCAACCAAAAAACCGAACAAAAATCAGCGAACGGCAACGTTTGTGGGGTGTATGGTACCGTTAGCCTTGGGTCACTGCGACAAATGCACTCAACGAACAGAGTCGGTGAATTGCGGTATGGCACTCGCGAACGCGGCCGCGAGCCGGAGCGCGGGCGATTCAGGCGGACGCTCTGGCCAAGCCTGGGCCGAGCCCCTAAGTTGCGGCCATGGACCACTTGTTCGATTTCCTGATCCCGATCGCGCTCGGCGCGGTCCTGATCACGCTCTTGGTCGGCATCTACGCCCTGTTCCGGGGCGGGGATTTCGGCCGTTCCTACTCCAACAAGCTGATGCGCCTGCGCGTGGCGCTGCAGTTCCTGGCCGTGCTGGTGCTGTGCGCCGCCTACTGGTGGCGAAACCACTGAAACCGACGATCGTTCCGGCCCCGAGGGGGATCGAGTCGGAACGATCGCCGCTTCAGCGATCAGACGAACGCCATGGGATGCTAAGCAACTGGAACTTACGCGCCTGAACTGACTGGCGGTCGAGAAGCAACAAACGCTCTTCCTGGGAGTGAGCTGACCACGGCGAGCTAGAGAAAGCGCTGGGGCAACTTGCCCTGTGACATTTTGGCAGAGGGCGGCCCGATGGTGACGCTGAACCGCATCTACACCCGCACCGGCGACAAGGGCCTGACCCGGTTGTCGACCGGCCAGCCGGTCAGCAAGGCCTCCCTGCGGGTCGAGGCCTATGGCGGGGTCGACGAGACCAACGCCGTCATCGGCGTGGCGCGCCAGCACACCAAGGCCGACGTCGAGCTCGACGCCCTGCTGGAGCGCATCCAGAACGACCTGTTCGACCTGGGCGCGGACCTCGCCACCCCCGAGCAGGACGAAAAGCCGGAATGGGAGCCGCTGCGGGTGGTCGACAGCCAGGTCGAGCGGCTGGAGCGCGAGATCGACGCGATGAACGCGCGGCTCTCGCCCCTGAACTCGTTCGTCCTGCCGGCCGGCAGCCCTGCCGCCGCCGCCCTGCACGTGGCCCGAACGGTCTGCCGCCGGGCCGAGCGCAAGCTGGTCGAACTGATGGGCGTCGAGGGCGAGATCGTCGGCGAGCCGGCCCTGCGCTATCTCAACCGCCTGTCGGACCTGCTGTTCGTCGCCGCCCGCCGCGCCAATGACGACGGGGCGGCCGACGTGCTGTGGAAGCCCGGCGCTACGCGCTAGGGACTACTTTTGCGGCGCCGGCGCGGGACGCGGACCGTTGTTGATCGGCGGCAGGGTTTTCGAGGGCCGCATGGTCAGCACCTCGATCGGCATGATCGTCGCGCATTTCAGCCACTTGCCGGCCCAGGCGTGCTCGGGGCCCTTGGCCTCGCAGCGCGCCTTCGGCCACACCCAGACATAGTGGTAGGTGAACACGCCGATCGACCCGACCAGGAACAGGCCCAGGAAGATCAGCTGCAGGCGCTTGATGTTGCTCTTCATGAGCCGCCTCATACTGGCCCGCCGCGAGACTGGCCAGAGGCTAATGCGCCGGAACCGCGCGTCGGCGCCCGCTGAGCGGTCGCCCCGCACCTTCCGAGCCGCCGGCCAGCTTGACCGCTTGCGGACCGCGCGGCGATCGGACCTCCTGCGGGCGCCCTTCCCTGTCCGGATCCAAGCCGCCATGCCCGTCAAGACCAGCCGCCGCCAGTTGCTCAAGTCCGTCGCGGGCGCCCCCGCCCTGCTGGCCGCGCCGGCGGCGATCGCCGAGACGCCCGCCGCGCCCAGGCCGACGATCCTGCGGCCCGGCTCGATCCCGGTCTCGACCCTGCCCAGCCATTACGATGTCGAGCCGGGGGTCCACAATCTGGAGGCCGGCTACTGGAGCATGATGCCCCGCGTGGTCGCCGAGGCCTTCGCCCGCCACACCGCCGACGTGAACCGCGCCAACGCCGTCTGGGCCCGCAACGTGCTGCCCGGCGGCGAAGGCTGGTACGCCGCCGCCCGCCAGGCCCAGGCCTCGATCGCCCGCATGGTCGGCTGCGCGCCCGGCGAGATCGCCGTCACCCGCAGCGGGGCCGACGCCCTGCAGATGCTGATCACCAACTACAAGCCCCTGAAGCCGGGCGAGGCGGTGATCCATTGCGACATCGACTACGACGCGATGATCGCGGCCATGCGCTGGCTGGGCACGCATCGCGGCGCCCAGGTGGTGGACTTCGCCATGCCCGAGCCGGCGACCACCGCCAACATCCTGGCCGCCTATGAGGACGTGCTGAAGCGCACCCCGAACGCCAGGCTGCTGCTGGTCACCCAGGTTTCCAACAAGACGGGCCTGGTCACGCCGGTGCGCGAGATCGTGGCCATGGCGCGGGCCCGGGGCGTGGACACCATCGTCGATATCGCGCACGGCGTGGCGTGCCTGGACTTCCAGATCGAGGATCTGGGCGCCGATTTCGCCGGCTGGTCGGTGCACAAGTGGACCTCGGCGCCGCTGGGCACCGGCGCGATGTACATCCGCCAGAGCCGCCTGGCCGACATCGACATCGCGTTCGGCAGCACCGCGCCAGCCGACGACATCAACGCCCGCGTGCCGCCCGGCACCGTCAACTTCGCCGCCGTCCAGACCATCCCCACCGCCGATGTCATCTTCATCAACGATGCTCAAATCCAGGTCGGCCGGGCCATCTTCACCCGCTTCACGGGGACCGCGCGCACCGTCTTCCCGGATCAATGTTTCAGGGCTCATGTCGTCATCGGTCGGGTTGTGATCTTCGGTAGATGCACCGGTGAGCCCTGCCTCACGTACGCGTTCATCAGGAATCAACGTGTCTAGCTCATCTTCAGGAATGATGTCGCCAATGCGCCCGCTCGGCTCATTGTTATCGTTGAAGTTGAGCTCCTCCATTGATCC
>Ga0101941_1000979_pt1 | contig 28206 bp, 22 predicted proteins | sample DewCreD2012metaG_3_FD_75242 | JGI IMG/M metagenome (GOLD analysis project Ga0101941, IMG submission 75242) | Hot spring sediment bacterial and archeal communities from British Columbia, Canada, to study Microbial Dark Matter (Phase II) - Dewar... ...
TACAGCGGCGGGCCGGGCTCACGATCCGGCTCATTCACCGGCCGCCTCACCGGCGTACCGGTGGGCTCGGCGGTGCAGTCGCCACTGGCCTCGAGGTTGCCCACTCTCCGTGGGCATGCGTGCTGGACGCCGATCTGCAGCACCCGCCGGAGCTCATCCCCTGCCTGCTGGAGCAGGCGCTGCGAGATAGTGCCGATCTCGCGATCGCGAGCCGCTATCGCTCGACTGGCGTGGGTTGCGGTGGGCCCACCTGGCTGCGATCTACGCTCTCGCGGGCCCTGGTCACGGCGACGCGCGTGCTCTTCTGGCGCCGCTTGCGGGGCGTGACCGATCCCTTGAGCGGCTTCTTCTTGGTGCACGCGACGGCCATCGACTGCCGGGCGCTTCGCCCGCGTGGGTTCAAGATCCTGCTGGAGATCCTGGTACGTCACCCGCATCTCAGGACGCTCGAGGTCAGCTTCCAGCTCGACCGGCGCCATGCTGGGCGAAGCAAGGCCTCGCTGCGGGAGGGCATGCGCTACCTCGTTCACCTCACTGCGCTGCGCCTCAGCCGACCCTACAGCGGCACGGCGGCTCGCGGCTGGGAGAGCGAAGCCAGCCGTGAGCTCCAGGTACCGTCGGCGCGGCGCTGGAGCGGAGAGCACGAAGAGCTCGGCGACTGACCCACGCTCACCTGAGCTCGGTCGAGTGGACGCCCTTCGCTCGCTTCCTCGCGCCAGTTGCGCCCGCGCCTGCCTGCCACCCCGGGCTGACTCCGACGCATGCGATATGCTTGTGGGCTGGAGGGTCTCGTCGTGGTCGAGAATGCGCTCGTCTCCCGGGTCGATCGCCTGGAAGCAGCGCTCGCGCGCCTGGCCGAGGCTCGGGCCGCGACGCAGGGTGAGATCCGCGCGCTGACCGAGGCGCAGCTTCGCACCGAGGAGCGGCTAAACGTCCTCGGTGCCCGCGTGGATCAGCTTGCTGAAGCCCAACTTCGCACCGAACACGCGTTGGCCCAGCTCACCGCCCGTGTCGACGACCTTACCCAGCGCATGGAACGGGTCGAGGATCAGATCGCTCGCCCAACCGCGAGGATCGATGACCTGGCAGTGCGCCTGGAGCAGTTGACAGCCCGGGTCGACGATCTAACTGTTCGGTTGGCGCACCTCACCGACCGTGTAGACCGACTCACAGCCAGGGTCGATGACCTCACCGAGCGGATGGAGCGGGTCGAAGGCCAGATCGCTCGTCTGACCGAGCGGATAGAGCGGGTGGAAGACCAGATCGCTCGGCTGACCGATCGTACTTCCTCGTTGACAGGGATCGTGCTCGAGCTGCGCTACCGCGAACGCGCGCACGTCTACTTCAACCGTGTGCTCCGCCGCGGTTCGTCTCCTCTCGCCCGATGCGCTCGACCGGCTGCTCGACGAAGCGGAGGCTGCCTGCCGGCCGCTTGACGCCTGCCGAGAGCGAGGATCTGCGGCTGGCCGATCTCCTGGCACGCGGCATACGCCGCGAGGACGGGGCAGAGGCGTACCTCGTCGCCGAGGTCTCGGGGCTCGTTGAACTCGACGATGTCACTCGCGCGGCCCGGCGCGCCGAGCTGCTCGCACGCGCGACCGGGCGACCGGTGGTCGCAGCGGTGGCCGGGGAGCGGATTGCGCCAGACCTCGACCGGATCGCCCGCGAGAGCGGTGTCTGGCGCGTCCTCGACGGCGTAGCTCTCCCACCGGGCGTCGACCTCCCGCCGGCTTCCTAGCGGCCTCTCCCCGGCGCGCGACGCGCTGGAGCTGGAGCGGCGTCATCGCCCTTCACCGCGGGCGCGCCGAGGTGTGCCGGGATCTCTGGTGAGGCTCTCTGCCAGCCGGAGCCGGTGAGGACGAATGCTATACTTGGGCGGCGTGCCGGTTCGGTGCCGGTCGTCGTGTGGTGGCCGGCGCGGTGAGGCCCACCCCGACGGGCGCGTCCCACATGTGCGGGCTACAGGGATGGGGGCGATGAAAGGGGTTGTGCTCGCCGGCGGGTTGGGTACGCGGCTCTACCCGCTTACCTATGCGACCAACAAGCACTTGCTGCCGGTCTACGACCAGCCGATGATCTACTACCCGATCCGCACGCTGGTGCGCGCCGGCATCGACGAGATCATCGTGGTCACCGGTGGACCGCATGCCGGTCACTTTCTCCCGGTGCTGCGCGACGGCAAGCACCTGGGCGTGCGTCACCTGGAGTACACGTATCAGCCGTCGGAGGGTGGCATCGCCGAGGCACTGGGGCTCTGCGAGGAGTTCGCCGACGGCGACGACGTCTGCGTGATTCTGGGCGACAACACGACTGACGCCGATATCCGCCCGGAGGTCGAGAGCTTTACCGGCGGGGCGCTCATCTTCCTGGCCCGGGTGCCGGATCCCGAGCGGTTCGGCTGCCCGGTATTCGACCCTGACGATCCGACTCGCATCCTCAAGATCGAGGAGAAGCCGGCCCACCCCAAGAGCCCATATGCGGTCACCGGGCTGTACATCTACGACGCGCGGGTGTTCGATTACATCCGGGAGCTGCGCCCGTCCGAGCGCGGGGAGCTCGAGATCACCGACGTCAACAACCGGTACCTTGCGGCAGGCGAGCTTCGCTGGGTCGAGCTGCGGGGCTTCTGGAGCGACGCTGGCACCTTCGAGAGCCTGCACCGGGCCAATCGCTACTGGGCCGAGAAGTGTGGCTGGCGTGATCCGGAGGCAGCCCGCCGGTGGGCCGAGGAGGGCCTGGACGCGACGAGAGACACCGACACGGTGGAGTCGACGAATGTTCAAGCGTGAAGAGCAACGCGCAGCCGCGCTCATCAATGACGTTCTCGAAGAGCTGGGCTATGGCCGGCGCCAGCTCGAGATGCGACCGATCCCCTTCTCAGGGGTGTGGGGCACCTCTTCGTCGATCAGCTACCAGATCGCGAACGAGCAGCTCGGCGCGGAGCTGGAGCAGCTCGCTGCCGACTTGCCCAAGAAGGAGGCCAAGCGCCTCGTCCAGGAGCGCATCCGCGAGCGCGCGCAGCGCATCGCCGATGAGGTCGCTCGCCATCTGGCGCAGCGCAATAGCTTCGCCCAGGTCGAGGCGGTCAACGGCTACGTCAATATCATCTACGATACGAATCACTTCTCGAACGACGTGGTCCAGGCGGCCATCGCTCAGGGCCCGGACTACGGCAGGGGCGCACCCAAGACCGATAAGGTGATGGTGGAGTTCTCTCAGCCGAACACCCATAAGGCCTTTCACGTCGGTCACCTGCGCAACGTCGCGTTGGGCGACGCGCTGTGCCGCATTTTGCGGTTCGCTGGCTACGACGTGCTGGCAGCGAACTACATCGGTGATATCGGCCTGCATGTGATCAAGACGCTGTGGTGCTACCTGCGCTTCCACCAAGGCGAGGAGCCACCACGCGAGCAGCGCGGGCGATGGCTGGGCGAGATCTACGCTGAGGCTGACCGCCGGCTCAATTACCGCCAGGACGTCGTCGACCTGCTCAACGAGCTAGCGAAAGAGGATCCCGTCTTCGTCCAGGCGATCGACCGGATGCTGAAAGAGCTCTGGCGGACGCACAAGGTGGGCGAGGATGTCGCCTACCTGCTGGGGCAGATTGCCCATGGCCGGGAGATCAAGCCGGACGCCTTCTATGACGAGCAGACGATCGTCCGCTTCTGGCCTATCGTGGGGAAGCAGCTCGAGCATGAGCTGGCCGATGCCCGCGCGGAGGCCGAGCAGGGGCTGAACGGCGAGAGCCAGGTATCGCTCGCGGATCTCGAGGAGCGGTACGAGCGCTGGAAGCGGCTCGCTTCCACGATCGACTGGTGGCCGCACGTCCCCGAGTGGCAGAAGGAGGTGCGCGAGACCTTCCAGCGCTGGGAGCGCAAGGACCCGGAGTTTGTCGCGCTCTGGGAGGAGACGCGCGCCTGGAGCATGGAAGAGTTCCACCGCATCTACGATGAGCTCGGTGTCCAGTTCGATGTCTGGTTCTACGAGAGCGAGATGGAGGACGAGGGCCGAGCGATCGTCCAGGAGTTGCTGGAACGCGGCATCGCCGAGGTCAGCGAGGGTGTGCCGGTCGTCAAGATCGATGAGAAGCTGGGGCTGGAGCGAGAGACGTACCGCACGCTGCCGATCCTACGCTCCGACGGCACCACGCTCTACTCGACGAAGGATCTGGCCCTCACCAAGCGCAAGTTCGAGCACTACGGTATCGACCGGGCCATCTGGGTGGTCGATGTCCGCCAGAGCCTGTACTTGCAGCAGATCTTCAAGATTATGGAGCTCTGGGGCTTCGAGCAGGCGTCCAAGTGCTACCACCTCGCCTATGAGACCGTGATGCTGCCGACCGGCGCGATGAGCAGCCGGTCGGGCAATGTCGTCCTCTACGAAGACATTGCCCGGCAGGTGCTCGAGCGGGCGCTGGAGATCATCGAGGAGAAGAACCCGAGCCTACCGGCTGACCTCAAGGTCGAGGTCGCGCGCCAGGTCGGGCTGGGGAGCCTGAAGTACGGCATGCTCTCGCGAGACAGCAACCGGGTGATCGTCTTCGATATCGAGGAGGCGCTCTCCTTCGACGGTCACGCGGCACCCTACATCCAGTACGCGCACGCGCGAGCGTGCCGGATCCTGGAGAAGGTGGACTCGCTGCCGAGCGGCCCCTACGCCTTCACCGATCTGGTGCCGGAGGAGATCGAGCTCATCGCGCAGCTTGCGGCGCTGCCGGACGAGGTCGAGCGGGCAGCCGAGGAGTACAAGCCGCTGATCATCGCCAACTACGTCTACGAGCTGGCACGTCGCTTCAACGACTTCTACCACGCCTGCCCGGTGCTCCAGGCCGATGAGCCGAAGCGCTCGGCGCGCATCGCGCTGGTGGCAGCGACCCGCCAGGCGCTGGCCAACGGGCTGAGCCTGCTCGGCATCGCCGCTCCCGGCGTGATGTAGCGGGTCTCATCCGGCGCTGCCCGGCGCTCGTCTCCCCGTCTCTCACCGGTCTAGGCCGGCAGGACGAAGATCCCGTCCGGCGTCCGCAAGTAGAGGAGACCGCCTCCGCGGGCGACAGCGATGTCGCTGATCTCGACTTCCGGCACCCTGGCGACCGGCTGCCACGTCGTGCCGCCGTCCTGGCTCTCGTACAGGCCACGGACGGTTCCCAGCCAGAGATGTTGCGGATCGGCCGGGTCGGCGGCAATCGCGCGCAGCCCATAGCCGCGGGCCAGCTCGTCGGGCGGAATCGACTCGGTGCGCGGGTCGACGGAAATCGTCACCTCCTCCAGCCCGGTCCGGCTGAACACCCAGCTCATCCCACCGTCCCGGCTCATGTGGACACCGCGCGGCTCGGCCACGACGAGCAGGTCGTCCCCCGCGAACACCGCTCCGCCGCCCCAGAACTCGAGCAGCCGCTGGCCGGCGCTGGGCTGGCGTGGGTCGGAGAGGTCGAACCGCACCAGCCAGGTAGTGCCGCCCTCCGAGGTCAAGACGCCGTAGAGCGTTGTCCCATCGAGCGCCACGTCGAAGACGGTCAACCCCGCGCTCTCCGGGAACGTGGCCCAGGTCTCTCCACCGTCCGAGCTGATGACCAGTTGGCAGCGATCGCCGATGACTGTGTCCGGGTCGCTGGGGAGGACGAGAAGCGGGCGAACGTCCTGGACCCCGGTGAGCGCTTCCCAGCTTGCGCCGCCGTCCTGGCTGCGATGGAGCGTAACCGGCTCGCCACCCTGGAAGCAGGGTGGGTGATCGCCCAGGTACAGCGTCTCTGGGGCTGAAGGTGCCGAAGCTGGCACTCCCGGCCCGGGCAGCGGCCCTACCCTCTCCCAACCGCGCTCGCCCTGGCGGTAGAGCGTCGTCCCGGTGGGGGCGTAGAGCGCGTCGTCACGAGGGTCGAGCACCACGACGGTGGATGCTCGCTCTCCAGAGAGCTCGAGGTAGCCGCTCACCGGCGGTGTCGGGGTAACCGTCGGTGTCGGTTCGGGTGTCGGCGTCGCTGCTGGTGAGGGCGTCGCGGTCGGGGTCACTGGAGGCGGTGTCGGAGCAGGCGTGGGGGCTTGTGGCCCCCGCCCAGTACAGGCGACCAGCACGCTACCGAGCGCGACCAGCCAGAGCAGCCGGACCATCCACCCGGTCATCGGTGCTCCTTTCTCCCTTCGTCCGACCACGGAGCTGCCGGCAAGGATACCGGCACAGGGGAGCGCGCTAGGGCGATGCAGCTACATCCTCGCCGAGGATCACGACGATGTCGTAGCCGCCGCTCGCGGCGGGGTCGCCGGCGATCGCCGCCGAGGGCGGCAGGCCGAGCGCGGCGGCGACCTGCACGGCCAGGTTAGGGTTACCACTATAGTCGATGACGAGCGACGTCGGGTAGTTGCCGGCATCGGGTGCCTGGGCGTAGGTCACGTTGGTGAAACCGCTGGCCTGCAAGGTCGCCGCGGCCTGAGCGGCCAGGCCATCGGTGAAGGTACCGTTCTGAACCAGGATCGCCGGGTTGCTCGACGGCGCGCTGGACTCCTCCGTCGGCTCGGCAGTCGGGGTTGTGAGCGGTTCGGTCGGGGTCGGCACGACCTCTTCGGTGGGCGTGGGTTCCTCGACCGCCGGTGTGAGGATGACTTCCGGGGTCGGCGGCGGCTCATCGGGCGGGACGGTCGGCTCGAACTCCGGGGCCTGCTCCGGAACCTGGACGGCGCTGCCGCGCACTTGCGGAACTGGCTGGCCCTCCCGCGGCGGCATCATCTCGTTCAGGACCTGTTGAATAGCTCCCCAGTCCGGGATCAGGTAGTAGGGCTGCCCAGGTTCCCAGTAGGAGTAGGTGGCGTTGAGCAGGCTATAGGTGCGGATCCTGCCGCTGTCGATCTCGGTGCCCAGCTTGGCTAGGGCCAGCACCTCGGTCGGGCTGAGGTCGGTACGCACCGCATCGCCGAGTTCCGCCAGGAGCTTATCGGCTCTGGCGATCAGGTTGAGCCGGATCCCCTGCTCGCGCAGGGCTTGCAAGACCTGTTGCTGGCGGGCGCCGCGGGCGAAGTCGTTGTCGTCGTGGCGGGTGCGGACGTAGCGCAGCGCGGTGCGGCCGTCCATATGCTGGAGCCCGGTCGGGAAGTAGATGCGGGTGTAGTCGAACTGCTCGCCTGGATACTCGTCGTCCTTGATCGGCGCTGGGACGTCGACCGTCACGCCCCCGAGCGTGTCGACGATTCTCACGAAGCCCTCGAAGTCGACCTCAGCGAAGTAGTGGATGGGGATACCGAAGTTGTACTCGATGGTCGCTCGAACCAGTCCAGGGCCGGTGACATCGGATTGCGCGCCGTACGAGTACGCCGCGTTGATCTTCGTGTCACCGTAGCCGGGAATGGTCACCAGGAGGTCTCGCGGGATCGAGAGCATCGCGACATCGCGCGTCAGGGGATCGATCATGACGATGATCATGGTGTCGGAGCGAGGCACATCCTCCGACTCGCGCTTGTCCACGCCGAGCAGCAGGATATTGATCCGGTCCTTCTTCTCCCAATCCGGGAGCTGAATGGGGGCTTCCTCCGAGCCTGGGGTCGGGAGCACGAGTTCCGGCGTTCCCTGCGGGTTGATCACCACAGTGGGGCGCGGGGCCGGCGTGACGAAGATCCTATCGTAGGCGTTACGGGCGGCCAGCACGATCGGGATCAGATAGACGAGCAAGCCGGCGATCAAGGCGAAGCTGGCCAGGCCGAGAGCGACGCGCAGTCTGGAGCGTCTCCCGCGCCCGGTCTGGGCCGGCGTGCCCGCCGCAGCGGCCGCGTAGGCAGAGTCCGGCTGCGATGCTCTCGCTGGAGGGTGGCCCTGGCGGCGTTGCCGTGCCTGCCGAACCTGACCGGCCGTCAACCTGACCAGAGGAGCCGGTTCAGGCGTCGGATTCGGGGGAGTGCCCTCCATAGAACCCCTTCCCTTGCCTCTCCGGCACGTGCCGGCATGGCAGTTGTGGAGTATAGCAGCCGCCGGCGTGAGCGAGGGAAGGTGGCTGGCGCGAACGTCCGCCGAAATCCGGCCTGCGCCTCGCGAATGTGTCAGGCTTGACGGTCTCGTGAACAGAGCGCATACTGACGTACGTACAGTCAGTGCGCGTCGACATGCCGCCTTCCGGGACTCGGAGCACGGCGGCTTGGAGGTCTCATGATCCTCTCCGATCGCGATATCCTGGCCGCGCTCGAGAGCGGGCGCATCAAAATCACGCCGGAGCCAGACCTGGAGACGCAGCTCGGCTCCTGCTCCATCGACCTGCGGCTGGGCAACACCTTCATGGTCTTCGAGCACTCCCGCTTCTCGTACATCGATCCCCGCCAGCCGCAGTCCATCGGCGAGGCCATGCGCACGATCATCGTGCCCGATGGCGAAGCCTTCATTATGCAGGCGGGGGACTTCGCCCTGGCCTCGACGCTCGAGTACCTGGAGCTCGCGGACGACCTGGTAGGCCGGCTCGAGGGGCGGAGCAGCATCGCCCGGCTCGGTATCACCGTCCACAGCACTGCCGCCGTCTTCGAGCCCGGCTGGGCAGGTACGGCGACGATGGAGCTGTCCAACCTCGGCCGGATGGCTGTCGCGCTCTATCCCGGGATGCGCATCTGCTCCTTCACCTTCGAGCAGCTCAGCTCGCCCGCGCTCGTTCCCTACAGCAAGAAGCGGGGTAACAAGTACGCCGGCCAGCGTGATCCCAAGCCGAGCCGGCTGGCCGAGGAACTGAGCCTCCAGGGCGATGGGGAGTAGGCCGAGGCGGTCTTCGAACTGAAGGCGCGAACCTGTCCAGCCTTCGGGCGCTGGGTCACCGGTGGCTGGAGCTGGGCGCCTCGCTTTCACCAGGAAGTGATACGCCGCCAGGCTTTACGATAGTTCCCTGTGCGATACTTCTTCCAGACGCCAGCGGGTTCGGGGATCCGCCTGGCACCCATGAACGGTCATCGGTAACGGAGGCAGCGCGCATTGCGCGCTGAGCGACTGTCTGTTTCACCGAGCCAGGCTATCGCTCTCCGCCGCGATGACTCGCTCCATCTGCGTGGATCGGAGGGCGATGGTGGACACTGTCGAATATGGCTCGGGAGAGCACGAGCGGGAGTTCGATCTCCAGGAGCAGCAGATCGAACCAGAACCTGGCGCGCCCTTCAAGCTTTCCACCCTGATTCGCACTCCTGACTACCGCCTCCGCATCTTCATCAGCTCGACGCTGCAGGAGCTCCAGGCGGAGCGTCAGGCGGCAGCCATGGCGATTCGCCGTCTTCGCCTGGCGCCAGTGCTCTTCGAGCTGGGAGCACGACCTCATCCGCCCCGCGAGCTCTATCGAGCCTATCTCGAACAGAGCCATGTCTTCATCGGTATCTACTGGCAGAGCTATGGCTGGATCTCGCCCGAGATGGAGATCTCGGGGCTCGAGGACGAGTACTACCTCGCCGGCGATCGCCCTCGATTGATCTACATCAAGGAGCCGGCACCCGAGCGCGAGCCCCGGTTGACCGAGTTACTGGATCGCATCCGCGCCGGATCTGCGGTGTCCTACAAGCGGTTCCGATCGCCGGAGGAACTTCGCGAGCTGATCGAGAACGACCTGGCTCTCTTGTTGACCGAGCGCTTCGAGACAGTAGATCTGGTACGCGATGACGCGATGACGCGGGGGGCGACCACCGCGGCGCCTCGCGTGCCCACCCTGCCTGTTCCAGCAAGTCCCATCATCGGGCGCGAGGCTGAACTGGCGACGGTTGTCGCGCTCCTCGAGCGCGAGGACGTTCGCCTCGTCACGCTCTCCGGCACCGGTGGTATCGGGAAGACCCGCCTGTCGCTCGCGGTGGCGGCGCAGCTCGAGCGCGCATTCGAAGATGGCGTGCGCTTCGTCGATCTCTCGGCCATCCGTGACCCAGCGTCCGTTGCCCCGGCGATTGCCCAGGCGCTGAGCATCCGCGAGGGGCCGGGCCAAGCCGTGCTCGAAACGCTCTCCACGGCCCTGCGTACCCAGCGTATGCTGCTCATCCTCGACAACTTCGAACATGTCATCGGCGCAGCGCCGGTGGTCGGGCATCTTCTCGCCAGCTCACGCTGGCTGAAGGTGCTGGTGACCAGCCGGACTCCGCTGCGCCTCGCCGCCGAGCACGACGTTCCGGTGCCGCCACTTTCCCTCCCTGCTGTCGAGCCGAAGGCCCGGGCGGGCGCTACCACGCTGGAACTGCTCGATCAGTCCGCGGCCGTGCGGCTCTTCGTCGAGCGGTCGAAGGCGGTGCGTCATGATTTCCGCCTGACAGCGGATAACGCGGCAGCGGTTGCCGAGATCTGTCGCCGCTTGGATGGTATCCCGCTGGCGATCGAGCTCGCCGCTGCCCGCAGCAAGATCCTGCCCCCGCAGGCGATACTGTCGCACCTCGGAAGCCGGCTAGATCTGCTCACCTCGGGATCCCGCGATGCGCCGGCACGACACCAGACCCTGCGTGCCGCGCTCGACTGGAGCTACGATCTGCTGGCATCAGACGAGCAGGCTCTCTTCAGCCAGCTCGGCGTGTTTGTGCATGGCTTCTCGCTGGAAGCCGCATCGGCTGTCGCTGGAGAACCACCGGCCGGAGTCCTCGAGTCCGCTGGCGCGCTCGCAGGATGGGCGCGCCGCAGCCTCTTCTCGAGCCGTCCAGTGCCGCAGCAGCCGGAGGGTTCACCGGCGTTCCCACTTGCGCTCGTGGATAGCATCCAGTCGCTCGTCGAGAAGAGCCTGCTCTCGAGCGTCCCGGGCTATGCGGGCGAGCCACGGTTCGCGATGCTCGAGACGCTCCGCGAATACGCCCTGCGGTGCCTGAGTGACGCGGGCGATGATGAGCGTGTACGGCAACGCCATGCCTGGTACTTCGTCGGGTTCTCCGAAAAGGCGTGGCGCTACCTGCGAGGAGCCGACGCGGCGGCGTGGTTCGAGCGTCTGGCGATCGAGCATGACAACATCCGATCGGCGCTCTATTGGGCGGTCGAGCGCGAGCCGATCCTGGCTCTCCGGCTGGCGACGGCGCTGGGCGAGTTCTGGGACGCGCGTGGCTTGCCTAGCCTCGGCCGCCACTGGCTCGAGTCGGCGATCGCGAAGGTCGAGCCGGAGGAGTCGTCGTCTGCCGATCTCGCGCTCCTCTGCGCGGTCGCTCGCCTGGAGACGATGCGGCTCGCCTTTCGACAGAGCGAATACGGGCCGGCGATGCGTCTCGCCCGCTCAGTCGCCGAGTGGGCACGACGGCAGGGCGAGCAGAGAGTCCTGATCGAGGCGCTGGCGGGCAGTGGCATGCTCTCGGTCTATGCCGGTGACCCGATGACGGCTATCCCGCTGCTGGAGGAGGGCCTACGGCTCGCCCGGGCGGATGGTTACGAGATGGGTATCCTGGATACCCTTCAGCATCTGGGCGCCGCGACGCTTTTTCTGGCTCAGTTCGCTGAGGCGCTCGTCTATCTCGAGGAGAGCCTTGCCCGAGCTCAGAGTCTCGGCGCGGCGCGTTGGATCGCGAACGCCTACGTGCTCATCGGGTTCGCCGAACTGGCGCAGGGCGCGCTCGCCCGAGCCGCGGACGTACTCGTCGAAGCTGGGCGCTACTACTGGCAGGTGAACGACATTGTGCTGGCCATCTATCCGCTCAGCATGCTGGCCGAGATCGCGCTTGCGCGGGGCCAGCTCGATCGGGCCGGACGGCTGCTGGGCATAGTCGAGGAACTGCTGGAACGCACGGGCACGATGATCATGCCGGTCTTTGCCGAGCGGCTGGCGACGACGGAGGGCACGCTGCGGAGTCAGCTCGGAGAAGAGTCCTTTCAGGCCGCCAGGGTTGAAGGGAAGGCGATGACACCCGATCAGGCGATCGCCTACGCGCTCGGGGGTGAAGGGAACGTCTGAGCCGTGGTGCATCCCGGGGTCACCGTGCCGGAGCCCGCGCCAAGGCAACGGTGATTCGGCACCGTTTCGGGGCGGCGTAATCGAGTGCAACGAGGAAAAGACTAAGGTATCCCGGCAACGATGTCGCGCGCGTGCTGGAGCCTGGGAGGCTGGCTGTAGCATGAGGCTCGACATGCTGGTGGAGCGTTGGGGCGATTCGTACCTCGGCTTCGTCCGGGAGCTGCCGGGCTGCCAAGTCGAGGCGACGGATCTCGACGAGCGCGTCGAGATCGCTCCAGAGATTGTCGCTGCGCACCTGGACTGGCTACGCTGTCGCGGTCTCCCTTCACCGGCCTACGGGACGATCGACGTCGGGATCCGCGAGCTCCGCGACGCGCTGCCGGGAGGGCGTGGCCCCTGTTTCAAGGCGGACCGCCAGGCTCCGAGCCCAGAGGCCATCGACGAGGCGCTTCAGATAGGGGAGGCCGCGCTGGCCGAGCTGGTCGAGCTGTACCGCTTCGCTCTCCCGGCCTGGCGAGCAGCATCTACACGCCCGGCCGGCTGGTCGCCGGACGAAATGCTCCGCCACGTCGCCGAGCTGGACGTTTGGTACGCCTCACGGCTGAGCGTGGACGGTCGCCTGGAGGTCGATCTCCCGGCCGATCCGGTCGTGGCGGTGCTCGTGGCAGGCCGTGCCTTCGCGTCGACCGTCCGGTCGATTCCGGTCGAGCGGCGTGGTACGGTCGTCGAGCATGACGGCGAGGAGTGGACGCTGGCCAAGGCGCTGCGCCGGCGCACCGGCCACCTGCGCGAGCACGCGCCCCAGTTCGCGGCCTGGATCCCCGAAGGCCGGTGATGGCCTCGCCTCAGCGAGCCTCCTCTTTGGCCGGCGTGGGGGTGACGCCGGCCTCGCGGTCTTCGAAGCGGGCCAGGATGAAGAGGAGCGACGACAGCCGGTTGAGGTACGGGAGAAGCTGGTCGTTGTGCACCTCGCCGTCGTGGTACAGCTTGGCCACGAGCCGCTCAGCCCGGCGCACGACCGTGCGGGCGAGGTCGAGCGCTGCCCCCGCCACGCTGTCGCCGGGCAGGATGAAGTGCCGCCCCAGCGGTACTTCGGCCGCGAGCTGGTCGGTCTCCCGCTCCACACGCTCTACGTGCTCTTCAGTGATATGGTAGCGCTGCTGCTCCACGCCCGGCGCGAAGGCGAGCTCCGCCATCATCACGTAGAGGTCGCGCTGGACCTGCACCAGGATCTGCTTGGTGCGCGGGCTGGCGGCGAGCGCGCGGGCCAGACCGATGGCGGAGGTGGCCTCGTCGAGCGTGCCGTACGTCTCCGGCCGGGGCGCGTATTTCGGAACCCGGCCACCGAGCAGGTCGGTGTAGCCCTGGTCTCCCTTGCGCGTGTAGAACATGGCCGGTTTCCTTTCCGCTGTGCGTGTCGGCGCTCGCCGGCTCGTCAGGCACTCCGAGGTCAGGATACCTCCTGGGCCGACCGTCTGGGAGAGGTGGTGTACTAGTGCTCGGTCTGTACGCCGCATGAACGATGGTGCCACTGGGCAAAGGCTGAGAGGCCGACATGGAAACGCCGATCGCCCTCTGGTGGGTCCGCCGCGACCTTCGCCTGCACGACAACCAGGCACTCGCCGAGGCGATGCGCCTGGCGCGCACGGTGATCCCCGTGTTCGTGCTCGACCCCGCGTTGCTGTCCTCGGCGAGCCAGAGGCGGCGGAGAACCCAATTCCTCTTCGCCTCCCTGGCCTGTCTCGACCGCGATCTGCGGTCTCGCGGGTCGAAGCTGATCGTGCGGTCTGGTACCCCGGTCGAGGTGCTCGAACGTCTCGCTAGTGAAGTCGGGGCGCGCTGGGTCGTCGCCGAGGCTGACTACTCCCCATACGCGCTCCGCCGGGATCGCGCCGTCGCCCAGCGGGTCGATCTGCGGCTCTGCCCTGGGCTCACGCTCCGGGATCCTCGCGAGCTGCGGGCTCCGTCTGGTCGCCCCTATACCGTCTTCACGGCGTTCGCGCGGAGCTGGTGGCAGCGACCTGCCCCTCAGCTTGATGCCGTGATCCCGCCTCCGGCACGCCTGCCGCCGGTAGAGGACGTATCGAGCGAACGGATGGTCGCCGAGCTGGACGCGTTTCCCGTCCACGTCTTTCCGCCTGGCGAGGCGGAGGCTCGCGCCCGGCTCGACGCGTTCGTCTCCGGAAGCGATCCCCCGATCTTCCGCTATGCTTCGGAGCGGAACCGGCTCGACGGTGCTGGCTCCTCGCGGCTCTCGCCGTACCTGCGCTTCGGCATGGTGAGCGTCCGCGAGGCGTGGTGCCGGGCGTCGCAGTTGCTCGAGCGCGCGCCGGACGAGGCGTCCCGCGCCGGCGTGCGCGCATGGCTCAACGAGCTTGTCTGGCGCGAATTCTACATCGCGCTCTTGTACTCTTTCCCTCGCATGGTGCGCGAGAGTCTGCGACCGGAATACCGGGAGATCGAGTGGGACGACGCCGGTGACGCCCTGGCCGCGTGGTACAGAGGACAGACCGGCTATCCGGCGGTGGACGCCGCCATGCGCCAGCTCGCTGCCGAAGGGTGGATCAGCAACCGCGCGCGGATGCTGGTCGCCTCCTTCCTGGTCAAGGACCTGCTGCTCGACTGGCGGCTCGGGGAGCGCTGGTTCTTCCAGCAGCTCATCGATGGGGATCCAGCCGCGAACAGCGGTGGCTGGCAGTGGAGTGCCGGAACTGGAACGGATGCGGCCCCCTACTTCCGAGTCTTCAACCCGACCATGCAGGGAGAGCGCTACGATCCCGGCGGGCGCTGGGTGCGGACGTGGGTGCCTGAGCTCTGCCAGGTGCCAGACGAGTTCATCCATCGCCCGTGGGCGATGCCGCGAGCTGTGCAGGAACGCTGTGGTTGCCGGATTGGCCGTGAGTACCCGTCCCCGATCGTCGATCACGCGGTCGCGCGGCAGCGCGCGATCGCGCGTTACCGGGCGGCGCGGTCTGCCGCCACCGACCGGTGACGTCCCGAGCCGCCGCTCGCCCTATGCCGGTGTCCCAGTGCCGGTTTCTGTGCTCGCCGGATCGATCGCGTGACGCTCTGGGTCGCTGCCCTGCGTAGAGGGGCTTTCGCGGCGAGACGAGCTGCGGTAGGGTACGCGGGGCGACCGCGCTCTTGGCCGGTGAGCTGGTGCCGCGCCGTTCGGGATCAGGGACCGTGGAGGTGAGCATGCGCGCGAATGTCGCCAAGCAGAAGATGCTACAGGGGAAGCCCGCCTTCGGCTACTCGCTCCAGCTCGGCTCGCCGCTGGTGGCCGAGGCGCTGTCGAGTTGCGGCGTCGATTTCATCCTGATCGATACCCAGCACGGCTCCTTCAGCCCGGAGTCTACTCTCCTGACGCTGATGGCGCTGGCCCACGGCACGGCGGTGCCGATGGCCCGCGTCGCCCGCAACGACTACACGTTGATCGGCCGGCTGCTCGACGAGGGCGCGCTCGGCATTATCGTCCCGCTGGTGAACACCCGCGAGGAAGCGCAGGCCGTGGCCGACGCGTGCCTGTTGCCCCCGCGCGGGCGCCGCTCCTACGGTTGGGGGAGGGCCCGCGTCTACGGGAGTGACTATCCCGACCGGATCAACGATGAGCTGTTCGTCGCCGTCCAGCTCGAGACTATCCAGGCGGTCGAGAACGCGGAGGCGATCCTCTCGGTACCTGGCATCGACGGCTGCTGGATCGGCCCGGCCGACCTGGCCCTCTCCCTCGGGATCGATCCCCGGCGCGCGGCTGAAGACGACCGCCATGCCCGGGCGATCGAGCGGGTCGTCGAGGCGTGCCGCAACACCGGCAAGATCGCGGGCTTCGCGTCCTACAGCCCCGAGGACGCGCTGCGCCGGGCGGAGCAGGGCTTCCTGTTCCTGACAGCCGGCAGCGATATCGGCTTTATGCTCGGCGGGGCCACCGCTGGTGTGCGAACGCTCGGTCTGGAGGCGCAGGCCGCGCGCGGCTACGGCGAGTGATACCGCTCAGCCGCTGGCCTGAGCGCTCCACTCCGCCAGTTCCTGCTCCATCGCTCGGAAGTGCTCGGCAGCCGGCGCATAGAGCTGCACGACCGGAGCCGGTTCGGTGAGGAATTCCCCCTCGACGTAGCCCGCCTCGCCTGCGCCGGTGATGAACCAGCACCGGCCACGACCGCTGATCTCCGGCTCGGGCGCCGTCGCGCCCAGCGACCGAGCGATGTCGCGCGCGGCAGCGTCGGCCTGCTGCTGAGCAAACACCGCCGCTTTCGGCATGGGCAAGCCGTTCGGCAGCCTGAGCGCGGTCACGTCGCCGACTGCCCAGACGCCATCGACGGGCGCGCGCATCGTGGGGAACGCGACGGGCACCCAGCCAGTCTCGCCGGTCAGCCCGGCCGCCCGCACGACAGCCGGCGGCTGATGCGGTGGGATTACCACCAGGAGATCGAACGGCTCGCGCGCGCCGGAGGAGAACACGGCCTCGCGGTGTGCCGCGTCGACCGCGACCAGTTCCTGCCCGGTGTGCAGGGTGATGCCTCGCTCGGCCAGCAGCTCGGTCAGTTGCTGGCCAACGGCTGGCCCGGCGACGGCGAGCGGCTGCGGCTCCGGCGTGAAGAGCGCGACCTGAACCGAGTCGCTCACCCCGTGCTCGCGAGCTCTATCGGCGATGAGGAGCGCGCCCTCGTACGGGGCGGGCGGGCACTTGTAGGGAAGGCGAGCGACGACCACCAGAATCCGGCCGCCGGCGAAGCAGGCGAGGCGCTCGCGCAGGTGGAGCGCGCCACCGAGCGTGTAGAACTGCCCGGCAGCCCCGGCGGCGATCGCCGCTTCCAGGCCGGGGATCACTTCCGGCACCACCTCGGCCCCGAGCGCCACGACCAGCGCGTCGTAGGGGAGATCGCCCCGATCGGTATGGACGCGCCGTGCTGCCGGGTCGATGCCGGTCACCTCTGCGTGCAGGAAAACGATACCGTCTCGCAGAACCTGTGCGGGCCGCAGGCTCACGTCGGCCGGGTTGCGCCAGCCACGCATGACCAGCAGCAGCGAGATCCCCAATCGCTGCTCATCAGCCCGGTCGATGACCGTGATGGCGATCTCGGGTGGCAGGTAGCGTCGCAGGCGCTGAGCTGCGATCAGCCCGCCCGGGCCTGCGCCCAGGATCACGACTGCCCGGCTCATGGTGCTCCCTCCCGTACCGCAGCTCGTCGACGACGATCGTGCTCCGCACCTGGCATTGTACTGAGGACAGGCCAACCTGGCGCGGGCGGCCGGTTAGGGTTGCTGCTAGAGCTCCTGGCCGGCAGAAGTCCATCCCAGGCGCTAATCTCCGCGCCCTGCTGTTCCGGAAAGCTGAACGGCGAGCTTGAGAGTCTGCCTACGCCGTACCTAGAATGGGCCATCAACGAAGGTTCCACAGAACACATGCCGGAAGGAGGGGCAGCATGGAGCCGTTACCCTACCCGGATCGTGACCGCCTGCTCTGGATGTATCGACAGATGGTGCGCGTCCGCGAGTTCGAGGATCGGGTGAAGCGGACGTTCCACGAGCATCCGGGCATGATCCGCGGCCACACCCACCTCGGCGACGGTGCCGAGGCCACGATCGTCGGCGCGCTCGCGGCCCTTCGCCCCGACGACTACGTGCTCGCCACTTATCGATGCCATGGCTACCTGCTCACGCTCGGTACGCCGCCGGCGCAGATGATGGCGGAGATCTACGGCAAGGCAACCGGCCTCTGTAAAGGGCTGGGTGGCTCGATGCACCTGGCCGACCCCACCCGCGGCTTTCTCGGCACCTCGGGCATCGTGGCTCAAGGCATTCCGCACGCCACTGGCGCGGCCTTCGGCATCCAGGTGCGCGGGACTGACCAGGTGGTGCTGTGCTTCTTCGGGGATGGGGCCACGAAGCAGGGAGCATTCCACGAGTCGTTGAACGTCGCCTCGCTCTGGAAACTCCCCATCGTCTACGTGCTCGAGAACAACCGCTACCAGGCCTACACGCGGGTGGAGATGGAGGACGCCAATGCGGCGGCCGGCGAGCCGCTCGCGGTCAAGGCACGCGCCTACAGCATGCCGGGCCTGACCGTCGACGGGACCGACCCGATCCGGGTCTGGCAGGAGGTCAGTACAGCGGTGGCGCGGGCGCGGCGGGGCGAGGGGCCGACGCTCATCGAGGCGACGTTCTACCGCCTCAGCGCGCACGGGAACATCATTGTGCCGCCGCCGGTCCCGCTGCACTTCGAAGAGCACGAGGCCATCACTGTGTACAAAGATCCAGCGGAGTACGAGGCCGCCCGGCAGTGGGAACCGATCCCGCGGTTCCGCGCCCTCCTGCGCGAGCTCGGCGTGGCGGTCGAAGACGAGCTGCGCGATGTTGAGGAGGCGGCGCGGGCAGAGATGGAGGATGCCGTGCGCTTCGCGCTCGAGAGCCCCTGGCCGGAGGCGCAGGCGCTCGAGTGTCTCTACGCGTGAGGAGGTGGAGGATGCCGCGGGAACGGGCATACATCGAAGCGATCAACGAGGCGATCGTCGAGGAGATGCAGCGCGACCCGTCCGTCGTCTTCTACGGGCAGAACATCGCGCTGACGGACGAGGACCCGATGGTCAAGGCGTTCGGGCGGCAGCGCGTGCGCGTGACCCCCATCTCCGAGACGGCGGAGATGGGGATGGCGGTGGGCGCAGCTCTGGTCGGCTTGCGGCCGGTCGTCGAGCTGCTGATGACTGACTTCATGCTGGTCGGGCTCGACCAGGTGCTCAATGAAGCGGCGCGGATGCGCTTCAAGTCGGGCGGCCAGGTGGCGATGCCGATCGTCTTCAAAGCCGGCTACGGCTTCGCCGCGGGGTGGTCGGTTCAACATACAAATTGCTGGTATAGCCTCTTCCTCGGCGCGCCTGGGCTGAAGGTGGTCGCGCCGTCGACGGCGGCCGATGCGAAAGGCTTGATGAAGGCTGCCATCCGCGACGACAACCCAGTCGTCTACCTCCATCACTACCTGCTCACCCTGGTGCCCGGCGAGGTCCCGGACGACGACCACGTGGTGCCGATCGGGCTGGCCGACGTCAAGCGCGCTGGGGACGACGTCACCATCGTGGCGACCGGCTGGATGGTACAGCACGCGCTCACCGCCGCCCAGCAGCTCGCCGGCGAGGGGATCCAGGCGGAGGTGGTAGACCCGCGCACGCTGGCCCCGCTCGACACTGCGACGATCCTCCGCTCGGTCGAGAAGACGGGCCGGGTGGTGCTGGTGGATCAAGCGCCGCGGCACGCCTCGGTCGCGGCGCTGATCGCGGCGGAGATCGCCGAGGCGGGCTTCCGCGCGCTCAAGGCGCCGCCCAGGCTGGTCACGGCGCTGGACTATCCGGTGCCGTACAGCAAGCCGCTCGAGGAGCACGTGCTGCCGAGCGTCGAGAAGATCGTCCAGGCGGTACGCGGCGTGCTCGCTGCCTGAGCTGGCCGGTGCAGAGGCAGCCGGCCCGGCGACGTCGGGCGGAGACAGCGAGCGCGCCGCAGCTCGAGCGCGTGAGCCGCCATCCCGTGTGCTCGTGCCCCGGGTGGGGCCGATCTCGATCTGCATCACTCGCTCGGGATGCGGGTGACCCGTGCCCAGGCGGGTGGTTGCGGACTGGCCGCCGGCAGCACGACGAGCACGGGGCACGGCAGCGGGCGGCGCTCGGGCCAGGGCGTCTCGCCGTCGGTGAAGACCACTGCGACGTCCCAGCGGCCCCGCCGCTCGAGTGCTTGGAGCACTGCGCCCAGGTCTGTCCCTCCGCCACCGCGGGCCCGCACGCGGTCGGCGCGGAAGAGGCCGCGCTGAAACGTCTGCAACTCGGCGTCGCCGGTGGCGACATCGACGGCCGTGCCGAGGGCGCGCACCACCGCCTCGATCTCGGCGAGCGCGTGGTGCAGGGTGGTGTCGTCGATGGAGCCTGAGGTGTCGAAGACGAGGAGCACCTTCGGGATCGGCGCGCGCAGGCGAGGGAGGATCACGTCGGTCGCCGCTTGCCGGCGGGACGGGCGGTCGTAGCGGTAATCGACCTGCCCCTGGCCCGTCGCGATGGCCCGCCGGATCGCTACGCGCAGTGCCTGGCGCCAATCGATCCGTGGGGCCAGGTACGCGGCGGCCCAGCGCTCCAGGCAGCCGGGGATCCGGCCAGCAGCCCGCCTCACCTCCTCGGCGACTGCCCGCCGGACGATCTCGGTGGAGGCAGATGGGAGACCGTCTGGTAGATCGGTCGAGGGCGAGGTGGGCTCCCAGTCCGCCGGGCTGCCGGTCACGCCCGACCCTTCCTGGCCGAGTCCGGGGAAGGATATCGTCACCGTAGGGAGGGCGTGGTAGTAGGTTTCGGCCAGCAACCCAGGCGGCTGGCCGAGCGCCTCGGGAAACACGGGCGGGCCGTGGACGACCTGCCCGTCAGGCATCCGCCAGGGAACCGGCGGAAACGTGAAGCCCTCGGCTCGGATATCGTCGTTGATCTCGGCGTCGGCGGCGCAGTTCCAGGCCCTCGCGTTGTGGGGCTCGATGCCGAGCGCGTCGGCCCGCCCCGCGTGGTCGAGGATCAGGTGCAGGACTTCATGGTAGAGGACGGTCTCGGCGTGCTCGACCGACCAGCCATCGATCAGGTCGGGGTTGACGAAGAGCCGCCAGTTCCGGTCGACGCCTATGGCTGCCGGGATATTTCCAGTGAAGACCGGCGTCATCGCGAACACCGCGCGAGCGATGAACGGGTAGCGGAGGCAGAGCCGGAAGCGTGCGGCCTCCAGCAAGCGGTGAGCGCTCATGGCCTGGTCTCCCCTCGGGTGCGGTCTCGGGCTCTCCCGGCCGCCTGCACCTGATGAGCCACGGTCTGGCTGAGCACGATCAGCCCGGCTAGGGTGATGAGGTCAAACCCTCTATAGGAATTCTCGGCTAGATAGTCTGACGCCCTTGCAATTGCTGCTATGGCTGTGGCTTCCATTCTTGATGAAATGCCGTAGCGTAGTAACCCTGCGACAAGTGGAAACTCTAACGGATTTCGAGTAGATATAGACAAGATTTTTGGTAAAAGAATATCGTGTATTTGAGGTGACTTGACAACCCATATACGGTGGAAGCGCGGAAGAGAACCTGACCAGAACCATCCGTAAATTCCATCATACCAGGCAATTACTGCAAGGTCCTTTCCCGTGCCGATTTGTTGCAGAGGCTCGTCAATATGTCGATGACACCAACCGAGTAACGCCTGGAGGACCTCAGCCTCACAGTATCGAGTGGAGCTGAGTTCTCGCAACCCGCGATGACCGGTGACTTCCCGCTGGTTGAACGGCAGGCAAGATGGTATGCCACTTCCGGTACGAATCAAGATGGGAATGTTGTCGAACAGGTCTCTACCCTCCTCTATCACTTCGTCCCAATTGTTGCTCTTCTTCCCCACGCCACTTCGATGCGTTTGTGTGAGCCATGTCAGCCAATCCAGCTCAGAAACATCACTAGGCTTCCTGCTGTCACCATGTAAGAAGGCTACAGGTCTGGATCCGGTACGCGTCAAAAAGGGATATCTTCGAACTCGTCTTCCTCATCACTTCTGTCGTTGAACTGGTCGCCCAGCTCGTCCATCCCTTTGCGCCGATAGTCACCTTCGCTATCTTCACTACAGATCGTGGCGCGACGCTGCCCTTCAGCAAGCGCGTGCGCAACCATGAAGCTTTCGACGATCTGAGCCGACTCTAGCCATCCGGGTATGGAGCGGAGTGCCTCGTCTGCCAGGCTGGGGAGTGACGAGACCTCGAGACGCAGCTCGGTGAGGCACTGCAGCGTGGCAGCGAAGGCAATTGGGTTCTGAAGCCCTCGCGCCCGCGCTAAGCTTCGAATGAGACGGCGTAGATCTTGTCCACTTGTATTGTGTAGCAAGTGTTCCCTAGCCTGGTAGGCACAATGCCACATAGCTGGGGGGCTCATACGAATCCACCATCGACATTCAAGCGGTCCGATAGTGACACATGACTCCGCCACCAGTGGAGGCCGACCATACAACGAGAGTCCCTGAACTACCAGTCGGAGCCTTTCCGCCAGATCCTGCACCTCCGCGTCCATCTCCGTCACGAGTGACAGCTCCGCGAGGTGGGTCCACTGCGAGGAGTCGAACCAGGCATCCATAGCCGCCTCCCTACTCCGTGTCGAGCGAGCGCGAGACCGCGATCGCGTCGACGAGTTGCCGGGCCTCGAGGTAGTCGGGGTCTTGCTCGAGCGCCTCCAGGTGCTCGTCGACCAGCCGCGCGAGCTCGGTCAAGAGCGCCTGCACGGCGCGGACGAGCGCTGTCGCAGCGCGGGGATCGCGCAGGTTGGTCTTGAGGAAGTGTTCCCTAAAGGCGGGCGCGTGCCACTTCGCCTCCACTTTGTAGTCGTCCGCGGTGAGGACGATGTCGATCTTGACCATTGCGGGCGCGTCGTCGTACGTGACCTTGACGTCGGCCGTCCAGGGCCCACAGTCCCCGCTCGTCGAGACGGTCTCGAGGTCGAGGCGTAGCTGAGCGGCGAGCGTCATCACCGTGCGTATGTCGCTGAACTGGTCGATCAGTGCCTGCCGGACAGCCTCCCACGTCTGCTCGCTCATGCACCGCTTCTTCAAGGCGTCGATCATGTCGACCTCCTACAGGATGCCGGCAGCTTCGAGCAGTTCTCGGAGCGGCCCAACGGCTTCACGTGGCATGGAGAGCAGCTTGCCCCGCCGGAGGTGCTCCTGGTACACGCGCGCGAGCGGCCGTGCCGCGACAGCGGCGATATCGCGTCGCGTGTCCGCCACCCGGGCGATGACCGTCCAGGCGGGCGTCCAGTACTGGTCGGGATCGTGGCTCGCTACCGCCGCAGTGGCCATCAGCAGGGCAATCAGCTTGTCGGGACGCGTAGGCAGCGGGCTGTTCTCAGGGTCGCTGAGGACTGCGACGGGGTCGAGCAGCCGATCTCCGCTCACCAGAGCCCCGAACTCGTACGCGATCCCCATTCCGACGCAGGAGCCGACCGCGGTCACGACGAGCTCTTCCGATCCGCCGAGCGCCAGCGCGGCTGCCAGCATCCGGCTCGCCATCTCCCAGGTGCGCGGGCTCGGCCACGCCCGCCCGCGCTGGACCGGATCCTGCGGCAGGTTGAACAGGTGGTGAGGTGCGCTGGCCAGGAAACCGGCGATGAGGCCGCGAGCCGCGGGCAACATGCTGCGCCACTCATCGAGCGCTTCGGGTCGATGGGGCGCGACCCAGCCGGCCGTCATGCCGGTATTCCACTCGTGCACCTCGGGTACTGGCCAGTCCAGATGACAGAAGCGGTTCGCGAGCGGAGGGCCGAGCTCCCATCCCCCGGCTGTTTCGTCGGGAGGATTGGCGGCCGCAATCACGACGACATCCTTAGGCAAGGCGAGCTGCCCGACGCGCCGCTCGAGCACCACGCGGAGCAGCGCCGCCTGCACCGCAGGGGGCGCGGTGCTGATCTCGTCGAGAAAGAGTATCCCGTGGCCCGCCTCCGCCAGGCGCACCGCCCACTCTGGTGGGAGATAGCGGACCCGGTCTCCCTGTGGTGCGGGCAAGCCGCTGAAGTCGGACGGCTCGTGGATCGCGGCGATGACGATTTCCAGTGGAAAGCCCATCGCCTCGGCCAGCGACCGGATGGTCGCCGTCTTCCCAATCCCTGGCGGGCCCCAGAGGAGAACCGGCGTGCGCGTCGCCACGGCGCAGGCGAGCACCTGGTGATGCGTCGTGAGCATTCAGGCAATGCGCTCCCTTCGCACATACCAAGATCCGAGGGGATGGACGCCTGTGCCGTACTGTACCGTTCCTACAGGGAATACAGTGGTTCCCGTCCTCCGCCTATCGTCGAAGATCCGTATCCCTCGGCATCTTGGCTGCCCTCCGGGTATGCCCGCCGTGGCCGCGGCGTGCGACGTTCGCAGCAGGATGCTTGCCTCTCTGCTATGATGGAGCACTCGTCGAGTCTCGCACGGTGGGCGGGCAGGGAGCCGAGCTCGCCGGTCGCGAGGAGAGCCACGCGACCAGGCGGCATGCGACAGGTGACGACGAAGGGTAGGCAGGCGACGACGCCAGATACGCGCCAGGAGAACGCTGGCGCTCGCTCACCGGTCTCACCGGCTGAACTGACCGCGCTGCTCGGCTTCATGATGGGGCTCAGCGCCTTCAGCATCGACGCGATGCTGCCCGCGCTCCACGACCTGGCGGTCGCCTTCCAGACGAGCGACACCCGTGCCCAGCTCGTGGTCAATCTCTACTTCTTCGGCTTCGCTGCCGGGCAGATCGTGTTCGGCCCGCTCAGCGACCGCTTCGGACGGCGTTCGCTGCTCAGCGTCTCCGCCACTGGCTTCTTCCTGTGCGCGCTCGCGCTCGTCTTCGCCCCGTCGCTCGGGCTCATCCTGGTGCTCCGCTTCCTCCAGGGCGTTTTCGGGGCGGCGCTGCGCGTCGTCGGGACGGCGCTGGTGCGTGACGTCTACCGCGGCGAGGCGATGGCGCGCGTGCTCTCGTTCGCCATGCTGGTCTTGCTCGTCGCCCCGCTCTTCGCGCCCTCGCTCGGGGTGCTCTTGCTCCGCTGGGGCTGGCGCGCGCCGTTCGGCATGATCGCCGCGATCTCTGCCTTCCTCACGGTCTGGCTTGTGCTGCGCTTGCCCGAGAGCCTGCCTCCCGGACGACGGCGCCCGCTCCAGCTCGACCACCTGCGGCGAGCCTGGCAGCGGCTGCTCCAGACTCCGCCGAGCCTGGCGTTCACGGTGATCCTGGGTTGCAGTTACGGGATGCTCTATGCCTACCTGGCGAGCTCAGCCCAGCTCTACAAGGGGCACTTCGGACTCTCGAACGCCCTCTTCGCGCTCGCGTTCGCGGGGACTGGGCTTGCTCAGGTGTTGGGTACGGTGACGAACGGCCTGGTGATCACCCGGCTGGGCCTGAGGCGAGTCCTGCCACCAGCCGTGGTGGGGTTGAGCCTGGTCTCGGTGTCGCTGCTGGGCGTTGCCGCGCTGGGGGTCGGGGTGCTGGGCTACTGGCTCTTGATGAGCGCCGCGTTCTTCGGCATCGCGCTGATCTTCTCCAACGCGAACAGCGCGGCGCTGGAGCCGCTGGGCGACATCGCCGGGTTCGCGAGCAGCGTGATCGGGTTCACCAGCACAGTGCTGGCCAACCTGTTCGGACTGGCGATCGGCCAGCTCGCGCAGGGGTCGCCGGCGGGGCTGGCGCTCGGCTTCTTCCTCCTCTCTCTGGGCAACGTGCTCGCCCTGGCCGTGGTGCTGCGCGCCGGCTGGCGACGTGCCAGCGAACCCTCCGACCTGCCCGCCGCCGGCGCCCCGGGTAACTGACCGCTGTGGGCCGGACACGTCCGGGGCTCGGGCCCGTCCACGGCTGCAGGAGAGTCGCAGGGCACTGGACAGCACCAGGCGGTTGACGCTATACTCTATGAGGACAACTGATGCGGGAGTAACTCAGTTGGCAGAGTGCCGGCTTCCCAAGCCGGTTGTCGCGGGTTCGAATCCCGTCTCCCGCTCCGGGACACCGCCCTCAGTCGACGGGCGGTGTCGTCTTCTCCCGGGGGCATCGGCCTTCCCCTGGCCGTTTCCAGCTCCTCCGGTCAGGCTTCTCGAGCCGTGGGAGATGCCGACACCCTCGGACACCTCGGCACCCAGGCCGGCGCAGGCGCGGTCGCCGCGACGGAGGTAGCCCGCGGAGACGTAGCCTGCCTCTTCGTTCTCGCTCTCGAGACGCCACCAGCCGTCGAACTGTGCCGGCAGCGAAGCCGCCAGAAGGAAACGGGGATGATCCTGCACCTGGACATGCAGGTGCGGCTCGGTCGAGTGGCCCGAGTTCCCGCAGCGACCGACCATTTGCCCGGCCTGGACCGGCTGGCCCGGCCGCACGCAGATGCTACCGCGCTGCAGATGCGCCAGCAGGCTGTATTCACGCTCCGCGTGGCGGATCACTACGACGTTGCCCAGCGGGCTCCAGGCAAAGAGATCGACGATGCCGACCCACGGGCAGTCGCGGTGGCCGTCCCGCGCCGCGACCACCAGGCCGTCGGCCGGGGCGACGACCGGCTGTCCCCAGGCGTAGCAGTCCTCAGGCTTCGGGGCCGAATCGACGCGACAGCTCCGGCCGTTCGCGTCGCTGACGACCAGGTCGTACGCATAGCGCTGGCCGGCGAGCCCCCAGGAGTGCGAGGTCTCCGGCGTGACTCCGCCGTTGTAGACCGTCCAGCAGCCGGTAACCGGGAGCCGGTAGCGTACCTGCTGGCGATAGGTGCCCGGCGCGGGCAAGCGGCCACGGTAGCGCAGGCGTACCAGCAGTTCGCCACCGAGCTGCGCCAGGCTGAACAGCAGCACCGGGGGCGAGAGGATCGTCATGAGGAGACTGCCGGCCATGAGCAGCACGCGTCGAGGGTCCTCGACCAGCGCTCGCCCCCATTGGACGAGGCGGATCGACCAGATCAGCGCCAGCGCCGCGAGGGCGGCGACGGTCAGCACGTCCAGTGCCCCTCGCCAGCCGTCGACGAAGCTCATCCGTCGAGCCGCCCACGCTGCCAGCGTCACCGCGACGAGCAGGGACTCGACTCCTCGCAGCCATCGCCACATCCGCCGACCTGTGCCCTCGATATGCCCCGCCATCGATCCGATCCTCTCGTCGTGTCGGCGATACCTGCGCTGATTCTGGCCGATCGTTAGGTCTAGCCCGGCATCTTACCCGGACAGCGGCCGCGCCATCTACCCGTGGCATCGCGCCGCCGCAGCGCCGTGCGATGCGAGCTGCCGTACACTGGTGGCCGGCGCGGCGGTGCGCCAGGCGACGCGAAGCGGAGGGAGCACGAGGTACATGGAACAGGTCTTCCCGGCGAGCTGTCTCGCCGGCTTGCGCTGCACGAGCTGCGGTGCGACGTACTCGGCCGATGAGGTCCACACCACGTGTCCAGCATGCGGCAAAGTCCTCTTCGCCGAGTACGACCTGGCACGCGCGGGCCAGACTCTGACGCGCGAGCCACTCCGCTCGCGCCCCTGGACGCTCTGGCGCTACCACGAGCTGATGCCAGTACGAGATCCGGCCAGCCGGCTGACGCTCGGCGAAGGGGGCACGCCCCTGCTGCGAGGCGAACGGCTCGGGCAGGCGCTCGGCCTCTCTCGGCTCTGGCTCAAGGACGAGAGCCAGAACCCGACCGGGAGCTTCAAGGCCCGCGGGTTGGCCGCTGCCATCTCCCGCGCGAAAGAGCTCGGCGCCAGGGCAGTCGCCATCCCCTCGGCTGGCAACGCGGCCGCGGCTATGAGCGCCTACGCGGCCCGCGCTGGCTTGCCGGCCTACGTCTTCATGCCGGAGGACACACCCGCGGCGATGCCGGCCGAGTGCCGGGCTTACGGGGCGCGCGTCTTCCTCGTCCGTGGGCTGATCAACGACTGCGGCCGGGTCGTCCGGGCCGGGACGGAGCGCTTCGGCTGGATGGATGTGTCCACCCTCAAAGAGCCGTACCGCGCCGAGGGGAAGAAGACGATGGGGCTCGAGCTCGCCGAGCAGCTCGGCTGGCGGTTGCCTGACGCCATCGTCTACCCGACGGGCGGCGGCACCGGCATCGTCGGCATGTGGAAGGCGTTCGACGAGCTGGAGCAGATCGGCTTGATCGGTCCGCATCGCCCCCGGATGATCGTCGTCCAGGCCGAGGGGTGCGCGCCGATCGTGCGGGCGTTCCAGGCCGGCGTTCGCCACGCCGACCCCTGGCGCGACGCCCGCACGGTCGCGCCCGGGATCCGGGTGCCGGTCGCGATCGGCGACTACCTGATCCTCGACGCCGTGCGCGCGAGCGGCGGCACCGCGCTGACAGTCAGCGACGAGGAGATGCTGGAAGGCGTACGCCTGCTGGCCCGGCTCGAAGGACTGTTCGTCTCGCCGGAGGCCGGCGCGACGGTTGCCGCCGCCCGGCGCCTGCGCGAGCGCGGCGAGCTCGGGCCCGACGACGAGACTGTCCTGTTCCTCACCGGGAGCGGGCTCAAGCACCTCGAGCTGGTCGAGCGGGACTACCCGGTGCTCGATCCCGACGATCCTGGCGTGCTCGATCGGCTGGCCGCAGCCGCCGGCAGGAAGGGCTGACACTGGGGGCAGAAGGTCGTGCCGCGCTGTGCCACCACCACGCGCTCGACCGGCGCGCCGCAGACCGGGCAGGGGCTGCCCGGCGGCCGGCCGTAGATCTGCAGCCGGGTCTGGTTCTCGCCTGGCTGGCCGAAGCCATCCCGGTAGTTGCGGATGGTGGTACCCCGGCGGGTGATCGCCGCTGCCAGCACCTCTCGCAGGGCGTCCAGCAGACCTCGCGTCTCCTCGAGGTCGAGCGAGCTGGCGGGACGCAGCGGATTGATGCCCGCGCGGAATAGCGCCTCGTCGGCGTAGAT
>Ga0101941_1000980_pt1 | contig 28175 bp, 26 predicted proteins | sample DewCreD2012metaG_3_FD_75242 | JGI IMG/M metagenome (GOLD analysis project Ga0101941, IMG submission 75242) | Hot spring sediment bacterial and archeal communities from British Columbia, Canada, to study Microbial Dark Matter (Phase II) - Dewar... ...
GGCGGGGCGCTCAACGCGGCCATTCGGGAGGCGGGGCTGGCTCCGATCGGCTTGCCAGCGTAGCTGGTCACCCGGCGGGCCTGGGCAACGCTAGGAGACGTGCTGAGCGATCGTGGGTGGAGCGAGGTTGTTCTCTGGCTTTGCGAGGTGAAGGGTACCGGGAGCCGATGAGCACAGTGCGCGAGACCGGCGAGCGGCCGGCCGGCTATGCGATGCCCCCGACGATCGAGCCTGATGCGCGCGAGCGGCTGGCGATGGCGGCCAACGGGATCTTCCGCCGAGCCATCCTCTCCGCCACGCACAACCCGCTGGTGGCCCGCTTCGTCCGTCGCTACGGCATGCGACTCGGCGCGGCGCGCTTCGTCGCCGGCGAGACGCTGGACGAGGCCGTCCGCGTCCTGCGATCCCTCAACGAGAAGGGGCTGCGCACCAACACCACCCTGCTCGGCGAGGGGGTCAAGGACGAGGCGACTGCCCTCGGGGTCGTCGACGCCTACATCGAGATCCTCGACCGCATCGCCGCCGAGGGCTTGGTGACCAACGTCGCGCTCAAGCTGACGCACCTGGGGCTGGATCTGGGCGAGGAATTCGCCTACCGGAACGTCCGGACGCTGGTCGAGCACGCGGCCGCGCTCGGCAACTTCATCCGGATCGACATGGAGGAGTCGACCCGGGTCGACCCCACGCTCCGCATCTACCGCCGGCTGCGGGCCGACGGCTACGACAACGTGGGAACGGTGCTGCAGGCCATGCTCTACCGCACGGCGCAGGACCTCGAGGACCTGCTGCCGCTCAAGCCGAACCTGCGCCTGGTGAAGGGCGCCTACCTCGAGCCGGCGAGCGTGGCCTACCCGAAGAAGGCCGACGTCGACCGCAACTACATCCGGCTGGCCGAGCGCTGCTTGCCGAACGCGGGGTTCACGGCGATCGCGACCCATGACGAGCGGATCATCGCCCACGTGATCGACTTCACCGAGCGGCACGGGATCGGGCGCGACCGGTTCGAGTTCCAGATGCTCTACGGCGTGCGCCCGCAGCTCCAGCTCGCGCTGGTGCGGCAGGGGTACCGGGTGCTGGTGGCAACACCCTTCGGCACCGAGTGGTATTTCTACCTGATGCGCCGGCTGGCCGAGCGCCCGGCGAACGTGCTGTTCCTCCTCCGCAACCTCGTCAAGCGATAATGGGAGCGCAGCCCGAGCGGGTGCTGGTCGTAACGACAGCGGAGCCGAGTGGTCAGGAGGGCGATCGTGTACGAGCCGTTGCGCGGTGTCTACAACATCCTGAGCACGCCGTTTCATCCTGATGGCAGCCTGGACGAGGCCAGCCTGCGCCGGCTGGTCGAGGCCACCATCGCAGCCGGCGTGGACGGCATCACCGTCCTCGGCGTGGCGGGCGAGGCGCAGAAGTTGACCGACGCTGAGCGCCGCCGGGTGGTCGAGGTCGTCATGGAGACGGTAGGCGGCCGGGTGCCGGTGATCGTCGGCACCTCGCGCGACGGCACCGACGCCACCATTGCCGCCAGCCGCGAGGCCGAGGTGATGGGGGCGGCCGGCGTGATGGTGGCGCCGCCCACCTTCCTGCAGCCCGGCCCGGCGCTGACGGAGCACTTCCGCCGGCTGGGCGAGGCGATCGGGATCCCGATCGTGCTGCAAGACTACCCGCCGGTGAACGGCGTCACCCTCTCGCCGAGGGCGATGGCCGAACTGGTCGAGGCGGTGCCGGCGATCGCGACCATCAAGCTGGAGGATACGCCGACTCCTCAGCGGATCGCCCAGACACTGAAGCTGACCGGCGACCGGGTGACGATCGTCGGCGGGCTGGGCGGCATGTACCTGCTGGATGAGCTGCGGGCCGGGGCCAGCGGCACGATGACCGGCTTCGCGTACCCGGAGGTGCTGGTCGCGATCTGGCGGGCCTGGCAGGCGGGTGACCGGGCAGGCGCGGCTGAGCGGTACTACCGTGCGCTGCCGGCACTGGTCTTCGAGGGGCAGCCGCGGATCGGGCTGGCGATCCGCAAGGAGACGCAGCGCCGCCGCGGGCTGATCGCGCACGCTACGGTCCGGCACCCCGGGCCGGTGCTGGACGAGCAGACACTCGAGGCCCTGACCGAGGTGCTCGAATGGACCGGGCTGCCGGCCGCCTACGACCGCGCGGGAGCCCAGACCCTCGCGGGCTGAGCGCTGGCCTTATCCATAATTGCCTAGGCGGGGAATCGTGAGCCGGTGCCCGGGTTCGGGGTCGGAGGACGGCGGGAGAGTGCGCGCGCTGGGGCAGCCGGCCCGGCGGTTGGGGCCAAGCGGCTAGCTCGGCGTCGGTGAGCTGTCGCCGCCTCTGGAACCAGGTGAGCTTCTCCTCCGGAGGGTGTCACCCGAAGCTGTGGGCGCCTGGACGCGCTCGGCAATTCCGGGATGCCCTGTAGCTCGACCCGGTCGAGGGCGGAGACGGCCACGGTGGTCTCGGGTGCTAGGACGGGACTGCTGAGCGCGCTCGCGCTCCAGCGGCGGTGGCCACTTCCTGGATATCGCTAGGTTTCGAGGGGGCAAACGATGAGCGGCGGCAAAATGGAGGTCATCGTCGGCGACATCACGACAGTCGATACCGAGGCCATCGTGAACGCCGCGAATACTGAACTCTGGATGGGCTCAGGGGTGGCGGGGGCGATCAAGCGGGCGGGCGGGGAGGAGATCGAGCGCGAGGCGATGGCGAAGGGCCCGATCCGCGTCGGGGAGGCGGTGGCGACCGGGGCGGGCCGGCTGCCCTACAAGGCGGTCATCCATGCCGCCGCCATGGGGTATCAGGGGGGACGGATGATCCCGCCGACTGCCGAGAGCATCCAGGCGGCGACGCGGGCCGCGCTCGCGGTCGCCGACGAGTTGGGAGTGGAGTCGGTGGCCTTTCCGGCGCTGGGCACGGGCGTGGGGGGCTTCGACCTGGCCGAGGCCGCGAGCCTGATGGTGTCGACGGTGCGCCGCTCTCTGTCGCGCCCAGATTGCCGGGTACGCCGAGTCGTCTTCGTCGTGCGTACCGAGGAGGCCCGCCACGCCTTCCAAGACGCCATCGATCGAGAGAGCGAAGTGACGTAGAGCAGGCTGGAGCTGTCGCTCCGGTGTCTGAGGAATATGCCCCCAGATTGCTGTGGGGAATCTGCTGTACCTCTGAAGCCGACTCCGCTGACAAGCCCACCGTCCGAGCGACCGCTGCCACATGAAAGCACTCGTAAGGCGGTAATGCCCGATAAATCAAGCCCTGCTCCGTCTATTCGGATACCGGCTCGTCCGAGGATCAGTCCAGCCCGTGCGAGAAGCTAGGGTGTCGCGTCGGAGAGGCTTCCCGATTGCGCAACCTGCGCCGTTCCCGTATCGTGCGGTCGAGCAGATCGCTCACAAGTTGTTTGATCAGGTCCGGTCGGGAGGTCGGAGGAGCGGTCAAGCTCCTTCTCGAACGGGACGCGTTTCTCTCCGAACTACGCCAGCGGCTCGATGCAGCCGCTTCGGGGCCCGGACACCTGGTCTTCGTCGCGGGGGAAGCCGGGGTGGGTAAGACCGCCCTGGTCACAGCGTTTGACAGAATGGTGGAGCGCGAGGCTCGGCTCTATCACGGCGCCTGCGACCCGCTCTCGACGCCGCGGCCTCTCGGGCGACTCCTCGACATCGCGGCGCAAGCAGGAGAGGAGCTCCGGCGTGTCCTCGAACTGGACGACCATCGCCAGCGCGCCTTCCTGGTCTTCCATGCATTCCTCGCGCGCCGCACTCGACCCGCGCTGGTGGTCATCGAAGACGCCCACTGGGCTGACGAGGCGACGCTCGATCTCCTGCGCTTCGTCGGCCGACGCGTCGCCACCACCCGCGCACTCGTGGTCGTCACCTACCGCGACGACGAGCTCAGGCCGAGTCACCCGCTGCGGGTCGTGCTGGGGGATCTGACGACAACGTCCGCCGTCAGTCGCCTGCATCTGCCACCCCTCTAAGTCGATGCGGTGCGCACGATGGCGAAAGGTACGGACTTCAATTACAAGTAGCCTCCACTCGCCTTGTCCTCCAGAATCCGCTCGGGGCCGCGATACTCGGTGTCGCGGCTCCGAGCGGGCTCCAGCTACTACGTACTGACGGCGAGCGCGCCAGCCTAGCGGGCGCAAGCAGTCTAGCGATTCGAGATCGCCTCTCGGCATGGGGAACTTTCGTCTCGGCAGTAACGTCCTGCTAGTGGAGAACGGTCGAGGGCGGGACACGCCTTGCGACCCGGTGACCCAGCCGAAAGGAGTCGATCGGTGACCTCTACGCGGAGACGATTTATCGCCCTTGCCGGCGCCGCTATCCTGGTTCCCCTGCTTGCTGCCTGTGGCCAGCCCGAAGGCCAGGGTGGCCCCGGTAGCCAGCCAGGGCCTGGCTCGACCCCCTCGACCGGGGAGAGCAGCCCCACGGCCGGGCCGGGCACCATTGCCCACCCAACTGGCGCCGAGGATCTGGTCCTGCGCATCGATCGCACCGGTGGCTTGCTTCCGCCATTCTACGCAGTGACCGAACTCCCGCTCTTCGTGCTCTACGGCGACGGGCGCGTGATCACGCAGGGACCACAGATCATGATCTACCCGCCCCCGGCTCTCCCCAATCTCCTCGAGACGAGATTGACCGAGGAGGGCGTGCAGGCGATCCTGCACGAGGCGCAGGCGGCTGGCCTGCTGGAGGGTGACCGGCGCTATGAATTGCCCACAATCGCCGATGCGCCGATCACTCTCTTCACCGTCAACGCCGGTGGCCGAACTTCGACCGTGTCCGTCTACGCGCTGAGCGAAGCCGAGCTCAACGACCCGAACCTGTCTCCGGAGGATCGACAAGTCCGGCAGCGACTTCGGGACTTCCTGGACAAGGCGCTGAGCTTTAGCTCTTGGCTGCCTCCGACTGCCATCGCGAAGCCAGAGACCTCGTACGAAATCTCGCGCCTGCAACTGGTCGTGGTTCCCGCTGACCAGGCTATCGACGAGCCGGTCGATGTGCAGCCGGCGGAGATGGAGTGGCCGCTGGCGGGTCCACTGGGTGAGTTCGGGGAACCGTATCAGGTGATGGGCATGCAGGCTCGTTGCGGGATAGCGGAGCGCGCTGAGCTAGCGGCCGTGCTCGACGCGATGAGCCAGGCCAACACGCTGACCCGCTGGCGGAGCGGCGACGCGCTCTACGCGGTTTTCCCCCGTCCCCTCCTCCCGGGGGAGGCTGGCTGCGTCTCGTCGTAGATAGTTGCTCTCGCGCGATTCTGACGTCACCCGTGGCGCCGGCGGGAACCGGATGGGCTTTCCGCCGGCGTTCTGTCTCCTCTCCCGACCGGCATCCGGTTGCTTGTTCACGACCCGGTATAATCCGGCAGCAGGCTATTGCGACGACTTTTCGCTAGTTGTCAGGCCTTCGACGGCCGGAAGCGTTGGGTAAGAGACGTGGGCGAAGCACAGGCGGGCGAGTCTGGAGTCGGCGCCCCCGAGGAGGTCGCGACGGGGACCGCGGTGACGCGCGATTCGGAAACGCGCCACACACCCAGCTACGATATCCCCCAGGTGGACCCGCACAGTCACTTGGTCCCTGCGGTAGACGATGGAGCGCGCGACGAGGAGATGGCCGTCGCGATGCTGCGGGTGGCCGCGGCCGACGGCACGCGAATTATCGCCGCGACGCCTCATGCCGACGGTTCCCGACCAGCGACCATCCCGGATGCGGTGCGGCGGCTCAACGAGCTGGCCCAGGAAGCTGAGATCCCGATCGAGGTCGTGCCAGGGTGCGAATACAAGCTGACCCGTTATCTGGGCATCTACTACAAGCAGGGGCGGCTGATGACCCTCAATGGAAAGCCCTATGTCCTCGTCGAGTTGCCGGACTGGAACGAGTGGCCACGCTGGGTGCCGCGGTCGCTTGCGGCACTCCTCGAGGACGGCCTCTGGCCTGTCTTCGCGCATCCTGAGCGCCATCCTCCAGTCCAGCGCAATCCGGAGCTCGTGCTCGAAGCGGTACAGGCCGGTGCGCTGGTGCAGATCAACGCAGGCTCGCTGCTCGGCAGCAACGGTAGGGAGGCACAGCGCGTCGCCGTGCTGCTCCTTCGCGCCCGGGCCGCTCACCTCATCGCCAGCGACTCGCATCACCCCCAGGACAGGCCGCCGTGCATCAGCGCTGCGCTCGAGCGCGCCGCGGCGCTGGCCGGCGACGACTACGCGCGCTGGATGCGGTGGGCCGCCCTGCAGGTCGTGCTCGGAGAGCGGGTCGAAGTTCCCCAGCCAGACCCGGAAATCCTGCGCTCCGACGAGTCCTGGCTCGATCGGGTGCGCGATTGGCTGGGCACTCCCTAGGAGCCATCGGTACCGCCACCCGCCTCAGGAGATACCGGACGCCTCGAGCTGGAAGGCAGACAGAGCCGATCGGGCTGCCCGCTCAGCGCCCGCGATGCAGTCGGGCAGGCCGACGCCCCGATAGGCCGCACCGATGAGGAAGAGCCCGGGGTGAACAGCCAGGCGCGCCTCGATCTCCTTGATCCGGTCTAGATGCCCAATCAGGTACTGCGGGATCGAGCGCGCTTGCCGGTGGACGATGGCGTGCAACGGCTCTGCTCTGAGGCCGAACAGCCCCCGCAGCTCTTCCCGTGCTAGCTCGACCAGGCGGTCGTCCGGCAGCTCGAGGATCCCTTCACGGCCGTAGCGGCCGAGGAACACACGAACCGGCGCGAGATCAGGCGGAGCACGCCCTTCGAACTTGTTCGCGACCCAGGTGACCGCGGTCACCTCCCGACCCTCGGCGACCGGCACGACGACGCCCCGACCACGCGCGACCGGCGCGACGTCGCATGCTCGATAGACCAGCGTGACTGTGGCAGTGGAGGCGTAGGGAATACCCTCCAGTAGCCTGGTGAGCTCTCGATCCAGTGGCTCGAGCAGGCGCGCTGTGACGTAGGCCGGTGTCGCGATGATGACCGCGTCGGCATCGAGGTCATGGCCACTCGTGAGCGTGATCCGGTAGCCGCCCCGACGCTCGGAGAGCGCGCTGGCTGCATCGCCGAGGCGGACGTCGACCTGGTGGAGGCGACGAACCAGTTCCTCGATAAGTGTTCCCATGCCGCCCCGCAGCGTGAGAAAGGTGGAGCCAGAACCGCTACGCGCGCGGCTGCGCCGCTGGGCGAGCGCGCCACGGATCAGACTCCCGTGGCGCAGCTCAAGTTCGCGGAGCTGGGGAAAAGTGGCCAGCAGGCTGAGGTGTTCCGCGTCGCTTGCGTAGATACCGGCAAGCAATGGCTGGGCGATCCACTCGTAGGCCTCGCTGCCGAGTCGCCGCCGCACGAACGCTGCCAGCGACTCGTCCTCGTCATCACGGCGCGGGGGTAGGAGCAAGTCGAGAGCCAGGCGCAGCTTGCCCCGCTTCGAGAGGAGGCCACTCGTCAGGAGTGGGCGCAGCCGGGTGGGGATCATCAGCGAGAACCCTTCGGGGAGTGGCTCCAGGCGTCCCCGGCGAGCGATGAACGCGCTCTCGAATCCCGGGCGCAGTCCGACGAGCTCGGCGCCGAGGCCCAGCTCGATCGCCAGCGCCCTAGCGGCCGGCTTCGTAGCTAGAAAGGAATCGGGACCAGCCTCGACGAGAACGTCACCCCAGCGATCGGTGCGAACCCAGCCGCCCAGACGATCCGTCGCCTCGACGAGCGTAATGCGCAGCGGTACGGACGCAGCGGCTGCCTGCAGCCGGTAGGCGGCGGCCAGGCCAGCGATGCCGCCGCCGATGACCGCGATGTGGCGAGCAAGTGCTGCAGCCATCCTCAGCTCGCAGCAGCCACGCGCGCCTCGGCCACCCGCCGGCGAACCACGTCGGCGATCGCTTGGCACAGCAGCGGGTGGTCGTTCAGTGAAGTGGTGCGCTCCAGCCGGATGCCGAGATCGGCGGCGTACTGACGGTGTTCGATGTCGACGTCGTAGAGCACCTCGACGTGGTCGCAGACGAACCCGATCGGTACCAGGAGCACGTTCTCGACGCCCTCGGCTGCCAGCCGGTCGAGCGTCTCTTCGACGGTCGGCCCCAGCCAGGGCTCCTCGCTGGCGCCCTGGCTCTGGAAGGCGAAGATCCAGCGCCGCGACGGAAACTGCCGGGCGACGCGCTCGACCGAGGTGAGGATCTCCTCACGGTACGGATCCCCCCAGCTCAGGATGCGCTCCGGCAGGCTGTGCGCGGTGAAGAGGAGCACGACCTCGTCGCGCGTCTCCTCTGGAAAGCGCGCCAGGGCCTCGTCGATCCGATCGGCCACGGCCGCGATGAAGGCCGGCTCGTCCTTCCAGCTCTCGACCGCCAGCACCGGCAGCGCGGCGCGGTGTGCCTCCAGCGCCTCGGACAGCCGCTGCAAGTAGGCGCCGACGCTCATCTTCGAGTAGTGCGGGGCCATCACCACCGCCACCAGCCGGTCGGCACCGTCGCGCAGGATCTCCGGCACCACCTCGTGGATGTAGGGGTGCCAGTGTCGCATGCCGACGTAGGTGCGGTACCGGATGCCTTCCGCGGCGGCCTCGGGAGTATTGAGCAGCCGCTCGACTCCGGCCGCCTGGGCACGGGTCAGCTCGACGATCGGCGAGCGGCCGCCGATGCGCCGGTAGCGCTCGGTGATCTCCTCCAATAGTTCCTGGGAGAAGGGTCGCCCGTGCCGGACATCGGCCAGGTAGGCCGGGATGTCCTCGAGCTTGTCGGGGCCGCCATAGGCCATCAGCAGCACCGCAATCGTCTCGGCCGGCTGGGTGTTCATCTCGACTCCCGCCTTTCACCGCTCGCTTCGTCTTCAACGACCCGAGCCTGGGAAGAACCAGCCGGGCTCGGGGCCGATGTCAACTCGTGCACGAGCTCGACCAGGTAGCGCGCGTTGTCGACCGGCGTCTCGGGGAGAACGCCATGGCCGAGGTTGAAGATGTGCCCGGGGCGACCACCGGCCTGCCCCAGCACTGCCTGCACCTGCCGGGCGATCTCGTCGCGCGGCGCGAAGAGCACTGCGGGGTCGAGGTTCCCCTGGATGGCCCGGTCGAAGCCGATCGCGGCCCGGGCGTCGTCCAGCCGGATGCGCCAGTCCACGCCGATCACGTCGGCCCCGCTCTCCGCGAGAGTCGAAAGGAAGCCAGCGGTACCGGTACCGAAGATGATGACCGGCACGCCGAGCGGGCGCAGCTCGTCGACGATCCGCCGGACCCAGGGCAGAACGCGCTCGCGGTAGTCGAGTGGGCTGAGCGCGCCGGCCCAGCTATCGAAGAGCTGCACGGCCTGTGCCCCAGCCATGACCTGGCCGCGCAGGTAGCGTGTGGTCACGTCGGTTAACGTGTCCATCAGAGTGAACCAGGCGTGAGGCTGCCCGTACATCAGCCGCTTCGTCTCCGAATAGTGCCGCGAGCTACCGCCTTCGATCAGGTAGCTTGCGACCGTAAAGGGCGCGCCAGCGAAGCCGATCACCGGCACCTTTCCGCCCAGTTCCCGTCGCACTAGTCGAATCGCCTCATAGATCGCTGGCGCGATCTCCTCGGACTCCGGCCGGCGCAGCCGTTCGATCGCTTGCGGAGCGCGAACCGGGTCGTGGATGACTGGCCCCTCGCCGGCTGCGAATTCGAGCCGCACGCCCATCGAGACGAGCGGCAGCAGGATATCGGCAAAGATGATCGCGGCGTCGACTCCGAGCCGGCGGACCGGCTGGAGCGTCACCTCGGCGACCAGCTCCGCTTGGCTGCAGATTTCCAGCAGCGAGGCACGCGCGCGGACGGCCCGGTACTCGGGAAGGTAGCGGCCCGCCTGGCGCATCAGCCAGATCGGCGTCGCGTCGACCGGCTTTCGCTGGCAGGCGAGCAGGAAGCGGGAATCTTCCATTGACCGTCACCGTCCAGAGGTTATCATCCAAAAACCAGCGCCACTGCTCATGATCCGAGCGCCGGCTTCCGCGCAATTCTACCAGTGCGACGAGGCGGGGTCGTGCCGGCAAAACCGTGACAGCGCTCTCCTAGCTCTGAGGCGCCTGCATGGTGAGATTGGGTCGGAGCGGCATACTTTGGGGCAGTACTGGCTCTTGCGTCATGAGCGGACTGGGAGGTGAGCGACACGATGGCAGTGCTGTCGAACGCCCGCGACATGCTGGAGCAGATGCGGAAGGTGCGGCAGATCCGCCAGTACCGGCCGGATCCGATTCCCGAGGATGTGATCACCGAGCTGTTGGAGGTTGCCCCCTGGACCGGGAGCTCGCGGAATACTCAGCCATGGCATTTCATCGTGGTCGATGACCGGGAGACCTTGCGCCGGATCAGCCAGCTCCGCCCGCCGATCGCTTGGGTGGCCGAAGCGCCGCTCGGGATCGCGATCGTGCTCGACGGCGAGAGCGAGACGAGCGAGGCCTACGATGAGGGCCGGGTCACCGAGCGCCTGCTGGTCGCGGCCAGGCTGCTCGGGCTCGGCGGCGGTGTGGCCTGGTACGGCGACGCCTCGCAGCAGGCTGAGGCGAAGCGCATCCTCGGCATCCCACAGGAGCGCATGGCACGCTCGATCGTGGCTATCGGCTACCCGCGCTCGGTGCGTGACCCTCGCCCGAATCCCGCTCGTGGCGGCCGCAAGCCGCTGGCCGAGCTGGTCAGTTACAACCGGTACGGCGCTCGCAGATCTTGAAGGGGACGGTTGACGGGAGCACGCCGCGCCACTACGGGACATAGCGCGGGCTTGGCCCGGCTGCAGTGAAACTGCTCGTGCCGCCTGTGTGCAGCGTCCTGGTCTTTGGACGGCGAAACTGAAAGGCGAGGTAGAGCGCCGAAGCGAACGGCAAGCCGAAGGAACCTCCCAATAGGATCGCGATTCCCAGCAGTGATGTCCAGTTCGCGCGCTCGACTGTGGTTCGTGGATGCGATGGGGGTGTGGCGAGGACTGTGGGAGTTCCCACTGGCGGGGCAACGGACGGTTCGGCGCCCGGCGAGTACGTTACCGGCGTCGCGAGTTCGTAACTCTCCACGCGCGAATCAACGCGTATTGGGGTAACCCAGAGCCCAACCAGGGCGAGACCTAGCAGCGGCAATGCGCTCGCGATCAGCTTGTCTCGCGTTCGCCAGGACTCGGAGAGCCAAACCAGCACCAGGCCGATCGGCCAGACGATGGCTGTCAACACCACGGCGACCGTCTCGTAGATCCCCGGGCGCCTGGCCACCTTCGGCTGTGATAGCGAGCCCGCCATACCCATCCGCTCGCGCGCTTCGCGGGCCAGCTCGTCCGGCGCGCCGAGCCGGTCGAGAATCGAGCGCAGGGTCGCCTCGTTCGTATCGGGCACCGCAGAGAGCGCATCGTGAATGTGGGTGCGGAGGTCATCCAGGATCTCGCGCCTCTGGGAGTATGGGAGGTCACCGAGTGCCTCGTCGACCTCGCGCAGGTAGCGATCGATGAGAGCGCGAAGAGGATCGTCGCTCACCTTGTCTCTCCTTCCAGCGATTCGAGCAACGCGTCGACCGCCTGCCGGAAGTTGATCCACTGCTGGCGAAACGTCGCCAGCGCCGATTGACCGGCCGGGGTGAGGCGGTAGAACTTGCGCGGTGGCCCCGCAGGCGATTCGCGCCACTCGGTTTCCACCAGTCCCTCGCGACGAAGGCGGCTGAGGAGTGGGTAGATCGTGCCCTCCGACGTCAGGAGGGTGTCGTATCGCGAGAGCTCCTGCACCAGCTCGAAGCCGTAGCGCTCGCCGCGTGCCAGCAGGGCCAGCACGCAGTACTCCAGAGCTCCTCGACGCATCTGGGACATCAGAGCCGCCGTATCCATGGCTTCATAATACCACAAGGTACCTTGCAACGAAAGGTAGCGATCGCTGGTTCATGGGGCGCTCCACGTCGCCAGAGCAATAGGTCAGAAGGCCCGGCCTGGCGACCGGGATGCCCGCGGGCCGTGATCCCTCACATCTGAGCAGGTTACCCTGCTGCTTGCCATGGAGTGGGGGACTCGAACTGGTAGCTGTTACCCGGCGGTGAGACTTGCCGAGCCGCACGCGGCCGCGTGTCCGGCTGAAAGTGGGTTCGACGGCGCCAGCAAGCCAGTATCCGCAGTCGCAGCGCGCCGCGACGGGCGCGTACAACCCTCGACAGCGTGAAGGCTGTGCGACCTCAGACGAAGCGGACGGTGAGCGGCGGCTGGCCGAACATTTCGACCACGAAGAGGTCGCCGGCCTGTGCCGGGATGGCGCGGGCGAGCGAGCCGGAGAGCACGATGTCGCCCGGCTCCAGCCGAACGCCGAACTCGCCCAGCTTGTTGGCCAGCCAGGCGACCGCGCGGGCCGGATGGCCGAGTGCTGCGGCGCCGATCCCCTCCACAGCGGGCCGCCCGTTGTGGTGGACCAGCATACCGATCGTCCGCAGGTCGGCCTCGCGGAGGCTTCGGTTCCAAGAGCCGACCACGAAGCCGCCGAAGGAGGCGTTGTCGGCGATGGTGTCCGCCAGCTTGATGCGCCAATCCTCGATCCGGCTGTCCACGATCTCGACCGCGAGCGCGACGGCCTCGGTGGCTGCCAGCACAGCCTGGAGCGTCACTCCGGGGCCGGCGAGCGGCCTGCCGATCAGAAAGGCCAGCTCGCCTTCGAGCCTGGGCTGGATGAAGAGCTGGGCGGGCACCTCGGCCCGGCCGCGTATGGCCGGGAAGTAGCGCGAGGCCCAGAGATTGCCGTAGTCCGGCTCGAAGACTCCCATCTGCTCCTGCATGGCCCGGCTCGTCAGCCCGATCTTTCGGCCGACGGTGCGCTCGCCTCGGCGTGCGCGCATCTCGCTCCAGCGGGTCTGGATCGCGTACGCGTCGGCTGGGCTGAGCGGGCCGACGCTCTCGGTCAGTGGCGGGATCGTGGTCGCTGTCTCCCAGGCGTGGTCGAGCCGCTCGGCCAGCGCCTCGATGTCCGGGCCTGCAACGACGCGCTGCTCTGCCATCGCTCTGTTCCCTCCTCACGCCTCGAGCCGGGCGAGCAAGACGCTGCCCTCGGGCCCGTGCACCTCGAGCACGCCCGGCCGGGCAGGGACCGCCGCGGCCGGCGCGCCGAGAAACACGACCTGGCCGGCCTGCAACCCCCCGGTGGCCTCGGCCAACCAGCACAGCCGCTCCTCCGGGTTGCCGAGCGTGCCGAGCGGCCCTTCCGCCAGCAGCTCGCCATCGAGATAGAGGCGGAGCTCGCCGTCGAGCTGCAGCGGCAGAGCGCGCTCGCCGAGGAGGAAGCCGCCTCCGGAGGCGTTGTCGGCCACCACCCCGGCGATGCTGAAACGGTAGTCTTTCCACACGCTGTCGAGAATGTCGATCGCGAGGAAGACCGCACCAGCAGCGAGCCGGCCAGCACCGGGGGTCGAGCCCGGTGGCAAGTCCTCGCGCAGGACGATCGCCAGCTCCGGTTCGATCCGGGGCTGCAAGAAGCGGCCGAGCTGTACCGGGCTCTCCAACAGCATGCCGGCTGTCACTCGCCCGAAGATCGGCTCGTCGATCCCCATCTGCGCCTGCTTGGCGGGGCTGGTCAGTCCCAGCTTGTAGCCGCGCAACTCCTGGCCCTCTAGTAGCGCCGCCTGTGCGCGATAGGCGCCTTCCAGATCGACTCCGCCGGGCTCGTCGTTCACGTCGAGCAGCCGGCCGGCCTGGCGCGCTGACCGGATCAGATCGAGCAGCGCTCGCTCAGCGCCGCTGAGCATCGTCCTCCCCTCCCTCTCGCTCGGCCATGGTTCGTCCTCCACTGCCCCACTCGTTACGACCCACCTCGTAGATGATCACCCGGATCTCCTCCGCTGGCCAGCCCAGGTGTCGAGCAGCAGATGCGGTGAGCCGCCGGATCAACTCTGCCTTCTGCCCAGTCGTGCGGCCCTCGAGCATGGTGACCTTCAGGAGCAGCATCTCTACAGCTCCCCGGCGATGAAATCCGCGATAAGCCGGTTGAAGGCGTCGCGGTACTCGATCTGCGTCCAGTGACTGCACTGCCCGAAGACGTGCAACTGCACGCGGGGAAGCCGCTGGAGTAGGTACAGGCTGGTGTCCAGGGGGATGATCTGGTCATCGCGGCCATGAACCAGCAAGACACGCTGCTGGATGCTCACAAGGGCGTCGTCGGGAACGACCAGCTCATCCAGATGGCGCTGGCGCGGGGCCGGGAACATCGCGGCAAAGCTACGGCGAGCGTTCGGCTCCTGCGTCGATTCATAACGCTGGCGGGCGATCGCCTCGAGGTCACCTCCCACGCGCTCGGGATCGTAGACGAACCAGCGGAAGATCTGGGTGAGGCGCTCGAGGGTCGGCTCGTCATAGAAGCCCCAGGTGCCGTCGAGTCCCGGGGTGATCTGAAACGGCACGCCAATAGTTCCCATCAGCACGGCTGACCGCACGCGCTCGGGGTGACGCCAGAGGAGATGCAGCGCGATCGCCCCACCCATCGAGTTACCGACCACGTGCGCGCGCTCGATGCCGACCAAGTCGAGAAGCGCGATCAACTGCTCCAGCCAGGCTCGCATCCAGGCGTCCATGCCCTGGAGCGGCGGATCTGGATGCTCGCTCTGCCCGAAGCCGACCAGGTCCGGGGCTAGGCAGTCGAACCGTTGGCCCAGCGCCGGCAAGGCGAACTGCCAGTTGGCCCAGGCGCTCACGCCAGGCCCGGAGCCGAGGAGGAAGAGCACCGCCGGCTCTCGCCCGGCTCTAGCGCGATACAGGTACGTGCGGTACGGACCGGCTCGCAACGTCGTGCGCTCGACCGGCACGTTCGATGTATCCATGGCCGTCTCCTTCAGCCTCACCACCACCAGGCGCCGGAGTCGTGCAACTGTACCTCCAGGCACCGGTAGTTGCCGCCGTAGAACAGCAGCGGCGCGCCGTCTCGGCAGTCGAGATGCTCTACTTGCCCGATAAACAGCGTGTGGTCACCGGCCGGTACCGCTTGCACGATCCGGCAGACCAGATGAGCTACCGCCCCTTCGATCAGGGGCAGGCCATGTTGCCATTCGAAGCGGGGTTCCTCGCTCACCTGCGGGCGCCCGCCGAAATGCCGGGCCAGCAGCTCCTGGTTCTCGGCCAGAATGCTGACGCCGTAGCGGCCGGTCTCCTCCAGCAACCGGTGCATGCGCGCGCGGTGATCGACCGCCACGGTCACCAGGGGAGGATCGAGCGATACGGACATGAAGGCATTGGCGGTCATCCCGTGGACCGTCTCTCCGCTGACTGTGGTGATCACGGTCACGCCGGTGGCGAATCGGCCGAGCGTGCGGCGGAACTCGCGCGGGTCGATGCTGGTCGAGGTGTCCGGCGAAACGGCTGCCCTCGAGTGAGCCGCGGCCGGCGTCCGGTGTCTGGCCCGAGGAGTCATCGTGGTCTCCTCTCGCGCTCGCTCCCCGTGAGCGGATCGAGCAGGATCAAGCTACTCGCTGCTTGGCCTGTGCCAGGTCGACCGCAACGTCGAGGATCCAGTCTTCCTGCCCCGCCACGGCCTGGCGCCGGCCGAGCTCAACCAGCAGCTCCCGCGGGTCGAGCCCGAATTCGGCCGCGATGTGGCGGGCGTGCAGGAGGAAGGTCGAGTAGACCCCGGCGTAGCCGATCGTGATGGCGTCGCGATCGGGGATCGGTTGGTAGGGCATGATCGGCGCGACGACGTACTCCGCGGCGTCCATCAGCGCAAAGACGTCGAGACCCGGATTGATGCCGAGTCGGTCGAGCACGGCGGCGATCAGCTCAGTTGGAGCATTGCCGGCCCCGGCGCCCAGTCCCCGGAGGCAGCCATCGACCTGATCGGCTCCCGCTTCGATGGCGGCCAGCGTGTTGCCGATGGCCAGGCCGAGGTTGTTGTGCGCATGGAAGCCGACCTGGATCGAAAGCCGCTCCTTCAAGGCACGCACGCGTGCCCGGGCATCGTCGGGCAGCATCGCGCCGGCCGAGTCGACGATGTAGACGCAGTCGGCGCCGTACGACTCCATCAGCGCGGCCTGCTCGGCCAAAAACTCCGGCGGCCGCATATGGGCCATCATCAGGAAGCCCACGGTCTCCAGGCCCAGCTCCTTGGCCAGACCGAAGTGCTGCTCGGAGATGTCGGCCTCGGTGCAGTGCGTGGCGATCCGGACTACCTGGACACCGCGCTGGGCAGCCTCCCGTAGCTCCTGCCGGGTGCCGATGCCGGGGATGAGCAGGGCGGCGATCTTGGCACGGGTGGCGGATTGCCGCGCGGCCTCGATCAAATCCATCTCCGAGGTGCCGGAGAAACCGTACTGGATCGAGCTCCCCGCGAGCCCGTCACCGTGAGTCACCTCGATTACCGGGACGCCAGCGGCGTCCAGCGCCTGGACGATCTGCTGCACCTGCTCGCGGGTAAACTGGTGCTTCATCGCGTGCGAGCCATCGCGCAGGGTCGTATCGGTCACCCGTGGCGCTTTCATGCCACCACCTCCTCGCGCACGCCGAGCAGGTGCCGGGCGAACAGCTCGCCGACCTGCCGCGCGGCCGCCGTCATAATGTCGAGGTTGCCGGAGTAGGGCGGGAGGAAGTCGCCGGCACCCGTCACCTCGAGCAGCATCGCGATGACGACCCGCTCGCCCCAGGGGGTCGAGCGCCGGTCGAAGACCGGTGCGCTCTTGAGCCGGTAACCGGGGACGTAGCGCTGCACATCGGCGACCATCTGCTCAACCGACGCGACGACGGCGTCCTTGTCGAAATCGCCCGCAGGGATCACATAGATCGTGTTGCGCATCAAGATCGGGGGCTCGGCTGGGTTGAGGATGATGATCGCCTTCCCCTGCTGGGCGCCGCCGAGGGCTTCCAGGCCGCGGGCGGTGGTGAATGTGAACTCGTCGATGTTCTGGCGCGTGCCGGGCCCGGCTGATTTGCTGGCCACCGTGCTGACGATCTCGGCGTAGCGCACCGGGGTGACCCGGCTAACCGCGTAGACCAGCGGGATCGTTGCCTGCCCGCCGCAGGTGATCAGATTGACGTTGGGCTCGTCGAGGTGCTGGCCGAGGTTGACCGGCGGCACCACGTAGGGGCCGCGGGCGGCCGGCGTGAGGTCGACCGCGATCTTGCCGGCCTCGCGCAGCAGCCTGGCGTGGCGCACGTGCGCCTTGGCGCTGGTGGCGTCGAAGACGATCTTGATCTCCGGATCAGCGAGGACCGCTGCGATACCCTCGTGGCTGGCCGGAATGCCGAGCGAGCGGGCCCGGGCCAGTCCCTCTGACTGGGGATCGATCCCGGCCACCAGCGCGAGCTCCATGTGGCCGGGATCGCGCAGGATCTTGTACATCAAGTCGGTGCCGATGTTGCCCGAGCCGAGAATCGCGACTTTAACTCTATCCGACTCCGCCATAGCTGTTCCTCCTCGTACGACTCGACTGATTCTGAGACCCTCCTTGCCGCGCCGGTGATCGCTGTTATCAGTCGTTGCTGGTTGGGATAGAAGCGATGCGCCGGAACCGACAGGCTCATGGCCGCGATGACCTGCCGGCGACGGTCGGTAATCGGAGCCGCCACGCAGCAGAGGCCGATCATGGCCTCCTCTTGATCCAGCGCGTAGCCTTCGAGACGCACGCGCTCGAGCTCGCGCGTGAGCCGCCGGATATCCGTGATGGTATTCGGCGTGAAGGCTCGCAGACCTCTCGCGCGGACGATCGCCTCCACCTCCTCCTGGGGGCGATGCGCCAGCAGTACCTTCCCCACGCCGCTGCAGTGGGCGGGGAGTCGCTTGCCCACGCCTGAGAGCACGATCTCCAATGCGCGGTCGCCCTGCACCTTCTCGACATAGAGCACCTCGCCGTCGATGAGCACGGCGAGGTGCGTCGTTTCGCCCCAGCCAGCCACGAGCTGCTGCATTACGGGCCGCGCGGCCTTGAGCAAGCAGCTCGTGTCGAGCAGCATCTGCGACCGCTCGAAGAGTATCCAGCCGAGCTGGTACCGGCGATTGCTCGTGCGCCGGAGCAAACCTTCTTCAGCGAGGCTGGAGAGGAGCTCGTGCGCAGAGGAGGGCGCGATGCCGAGCGCGTGCGCGACCTCCGTCACGCCGATCTCGGACTGCTCGAGTGTGAACAGTCGTAGGATCTGGGCCAGACGCCGAACGGTGAGCACGCGCGGTTGTCTCCCCTCGTCCTTGCAGTCATGATAGACTGGCCAGTTCGGCTGGGCAAGTCGCTTTTTCGGTTCAGCCGAATTTCGTGGCGTGCTCCATCGAGAAATCTGGAGTATGCTCGGCAGCAAGCAGATATGTTGCACACATCTATCGAACGTCTCTGTCAAGGGAGGAATCAAGATAGTCCTGGTACTGACTCAATAGTAGCCACGGACATGTGTATACTTTTCAGAATGAAGTCCTCTCCTATGCCTGGAGCGAAAATTTCCATATCCCGTAGCCATCCGCCGAAAGGCCAGGGCATTTCGCCGTCGATCCGTTCGGCGCGCCCGCCATCCTGTCTCCGCCGGTCGATCGCGGCGCTCCTGGAGGTCGTTTCAGGTGCCCCGGCCACTCAGCGCCGTGGTCGCGCAACTGGCAGCGTGCTCCCGAATGCGCGCTCTCCCCGGACACGGTTCCCGCTCGAACGCTAACGAATGGGGAACCTTGGCTCCGGGCTGAAGAGGTGGGCGAGCGGGCCAATGCCGCGCGCAGGTGATCGGGTCGGCCTCCGCGTACTCGAGCGTTGTCCGCCAGGCTCAGCTAGCTGCCGTGGGCTCTACCGCGCTCGGTCAGGCGCTCGACCGGCGGCCGGACTGGCCGCGAGAGAAAGCCACCTCCAGCCCGGTTACGGTAGCCCTGCCCGCTCTCGGCGATCGACTGTGCGCGAGCGAGAGGGCACTGGGCTCCCGCGGAATTACCGACGTCATCTGGCCGGCCCGCCCGTGAAACAGGGGAGGAAATCCCCCAGCAAATTCGCTTCATCCGAATTCCGCTATTGAGGTGTCTCGAGGGTGTTCAGTATAGTGGAACAAATAGGCTGGCACAAGGAAAAGGGGGCAGGAGATGGCAGTTACACAGACTGCAGTGCGCCCGTTCACTGGAGCAGAGTACCTCGAGAGCCTTCGAGACGGCCGCGAGGTCTACGTCTACGGCGAGCGGGTCGAGGACGTGACGACCCACCCGGCCTTCCGGAATGCCGCGCGCATGGTTGCTCGGCTGTACGACTCGCTGCACGATCCGGCGAAGCAGGGCGTGCTCACGGTGGAGACCGACACCGGTAACGGTGGCTTTACGCACCCGTTTTTCCGCGCGCCGCGCTCGGCAGAGGATCTGGTCAAGGCCCGGGACGCGATCGCCGAGTGGGCGAGGATGACCTACGGGTGGCTCGGCCGCAGCCCGGACTATAAGGCCAGCTTCCTCGGCACGCTCGGCGCCAACGCCGCCTTCTACGATCCGTACTCGGAGAACGCCCGGCGCTGGTACCAGTTCGGCCAGGAGCGCGTCCTCTACTGGAACCACGCGATCGTAAACCCGCCAGTCGACCGGAATCGCCCGCCGGATGAGGTGGGCGATGTCTATATGCACGTCGAGCGCGAGACCGATGCCGGAATCGTGGTGAGCGGGGCCAAGGTGGTCGCGACCGGCTCGGTGCTGACTCACTACAACTTCATCGCCCACTACGGGCCGCTGCCGATCAAAGACAAGAGGTTCGCTCTCATCTTTACCGTGCCGATGGATGCTCCTGGGGTGAAGTTGATCAGCCGGCCTTCCTATGAGTACGCCGCAGCCGTCATGGGCAGCCCGTTCGACTACCCGCTCTCCAGCCGGCTCGACGAAAACGACGCAGTCTTCATTTTCGACAACGTGCTGGTGCCGTGGGAGAACATCTTCGTCTACGGCGACGTGGACAAGGTGAACAACTTCTTCCCGCTCTCAGGCTTCATTCCGCGCTTCACGCTCCACGGCTGCACGCGCTTCGCGGTCAAGCTCGACTTCATCGCTGGAGTGCTGCTCAAGGCGATCGAGGCCGCTGGCACCAAGGACTTCCGCGGAGTGCAGGCGCGGGTCGGCGAGGTGCTCGCATGGCGCAATCTCTTCTGGGCGATCACCGAGGCGATGTGCCGCAACCCGATCCCGTGGGTGGACGGCTTTGTCCTGCCGAACCTCGAGTACGGCCTGGCCTACCGGGTGCTGGCGCCGACAGCCTGGTCGCGAGTGCGACAGATCGTGCTGGACGACGTGTCCAGCTCGCTGATCTACCTGCCGTCTCATGCGGCTGATCTGCTCAACCCGGACGAGCGGCCGTACCTGGAGAAGTATGTCCGCGGCTCCAACGGCTACGACGCGCACGACCGGATCAAGGTGATGAAGCTGCTCTACGACTCGGTCATCAGCGAGTTCGGCGGTCGTCACGAGCTGTACGAGCGGAACTACGCCGGCAACCACGAGAACATCCGGCTCGAGGTGCTACTGGCGGAGACCGCGATCGGTGGCGTCGATCGGCTCAAGGCGTTTGCCGAACAGTGCTTGAGCGAATACGACCTGGAAGGTTGGCGCGCTCCCGATCTGATCAACAACGACGACGTGAGCTGGGTGTGGAAGCGCGTGCGCGAGGCAGGGCAGTCCTGAGATGGGGTCTCGTTCGCTATGGACGCATCGAAAGGCCACAGCGTCGACTGGGAACGGAGGCATAGCCCGAGCGCCGGGGTGGGCGCCCCAGCGGCACGCAGTACTAGGCGATGGTTCGGTCATCAGGGAGGTGAGCCCATGACCGCTGGAAACGGCGCGGAGCCGATCTTCGACGTGGCGCAGCTCGCGCATGCCGAGATCCTCACTCCAGATATGGAGGGGACGCTCTGGTTCTTCAAGGAGCTCATCGGATTGGAGGAGACCGAGCGACGTGGCGACTCGGTGTACCTTCGGGCCTACGAGGACTGGTACCACCACACGTTGAAGGTCACCAAGTCCTCCAGGCCGGGCCTCGGCCACGTGGCCTGGCGGACGACCTCACCGCAGGCGCTCGAGCGGCGCGTGCAGGCGATCGAGGCGGCCGGGCTGGGTGAAGGCTGGCACGACGGTGACCTCGGGCACGGTCGCGCCTATCGCTTCCGCACGCCCGATGGCCACCCGATGGAGCTGCTCTGGGAGGTCGAGTACTACCGCACGCCAGCGGAGGCCAAGACGAAACTGATCAACCGCCCGCAGCGGCGTCCGCTGCGCGGGGTGCCGGTACGCCGGATCGACCACGTGAACCTGCTGGCATCTGATGTCACGCAGAATCGGCAGTTCCTGACGGATGTGCTCGGCTTCCGGCTTCGCGAGAACATCCAGCTCAACAACGGCAAGGAGGCCGGCGCCTGGCTGAGCGTCAGCCCGCTGGTGCACGAGATCGCCTTCATGATGGACCAGACCGGCAGCCGGGGCAGGCTGCATCACGTGTGCTACTGGTATGGTTACCCGCAACACCTCAGCGACATCGCCGACATCTTCAGCGAGGTGGGGATCAAGATCGAGGCTGGCCCCGGCAAGCACGGGATTAGCCAGGCGATGTTCATGTACGTCATCGAGCCGGGCGGCAACCGCGTCGAGCTCTTCGGCGATGCGGGGTACCTGATCTTCGATCCCGACTGGAAGCCGATCACCTGGCATGAGGAGGAGCTCGACAAGGGCATCATCTGGTTCGGCTCGCCGCTGCCCGCCGAGTTCTTCCTCTATGGGACGCCACCGGTGGAGGTCGCTGAGCCCGCCCATGCCGATGACTGAGCGAGGGCTCATCTCAGCAGCGAACTCGATCGACTGTGGGGTTGCGTTCTGGCAGCCCCACAGTCGCTTGTCCGGACACCCCGCTCCAGGCTCGCTTCCCGATGCTGGTCTCCGGGCCTACCACGTCTTGCATGCCAGGTTCAAGCTCGTGTCGCCCAGGCTGCAGATCGCGACCCGGACCGCTTGGGCTTGGTCCATTCCGGCGTCTCCACGTAGTACCCGAGCTGCATCGAGACATGCTGCGCAGCTTCGATGACGGCCGTCGTCAGCCGCTGACGGTAGGGATAGAACCGGTAGGCCGGAACGGACAGGCTCAGGGCCGCGATGACCTCGCCGGTCTCGTCGCGAATCGGGGCAGCGGCACAACAGAGGCCGACCATGACCTCTTCCTGGTCGTAGGCAAATCCCTGCAGTCGCACTTCTTCCAGCTCGATACGCAGGCGATCGATGCTCGTGATCGTGTTCGGGGTAAGGGATGGCAGCCCCTGACGCTTGACGATGGCCAGGACCTCTTCCCAGGGCCGGTGTGCAAGCAGGACTTTCCCCACACCGCTGCAGTGAGCGGGGAGGCGCTTGCCAACGCGCGAGAGCACGATCTCGAGCGCCCGGTCTCCTTGGAGCTTTTCAACGTACAGCACCTGGCCGTCGATGAGCACCGCAAGGTGCGTCGTTTCGCCCCAGCCGGCGACGAGCTGCTCCATCACCCGGCGGGCGATGAGCAGAAAGTCGGTCGTTTCCAGCAGGGTCTGCGAGTGCTCGAAGAGACTCCAGCCGAGGCGGTAGCGGCCTCCTGGCATGCGCTGGAGCAACCCCTCGCTCGCCAGGGTACTGAGGAGCGAGTGAGCGCCTGACTTCGGTAGCCCGAGCGCCGCTGCCACCTCGGTTACACCCCACTCCGCCTGCTCTGGGGTGAACAAGCGCAACACCTGCGCCGCGCGCTGGACCGTCTGCAGCATCACCGACCTCCATCGATTACCTTAGCGCGAAGGCCAACCGGGACAGCTCAGAAGTTCATGATAATCGGACGCCTTCCTGTGCGACTTCCGAATTTGGCCTTCATTCGCCAGGCTCGCAAGATCTGTGTTCAGAATAGATGAACAACTGCCTTGACGCTGGCCAGTTGACCTAGTTAGGGTAGAGAGAAGCATGGATCGGACAGCGTTATAGAGGGAATATAGCACGACCGTCGGGACGAAGATAACTCGGGGCGGAGCACGCGCGGAGAGGAGCTGATAGATCGACCGAGACGCTTCGAGGCGCGACGTGCGGCGCGCCGGCAGCTCTCCGTTCCAGGGTCGACCGCAAACATGGCGTTATTCCGGAGAGTACAGGACCGAATGCGACTTCGCCAGGTCACTGAGTCGATCTTCACGTTGCGAGCCGTTACCTCAACCGACCACATCCAGCAGACATCGTCCAGCCGGACAGCGAGAGCTGTAGCCGGTGACGCTGTTTCCGGGAGGTCATCCTCCTCGTTCGCGGGTGTGGTTCCTCCAACGCCACAGCCCGGTCGCCGCGGTTATGATGAGTCGGCGCGGACATGTCTCCCGCCGTTCGAGACAGAGGAGGGACGGTATGGAACGCCTTGCGAAGCCGGTTACCAGGCCGTTAACCGGCGAAGAGTACGTAGAGAGCCTGCGCGACGGGCGGCGCGTGCTCTTCCAGGGTGAGTGGGTCAAGGATGTGACCACTCATCCTGCCTTCCGGAACGCGGCCCGCTCGATCGCCCGCCTCTACGATGCTCTGCACGCGGCGGAGACCAGGGATACGCTCCTCACCACCGACCGCCTGGGGATCTCCACCCACAAGTTTTTTGCGCCAGCCTATTCACCGGCCGACCTGCTCGGCGCCCGGGACGCCATCGCGCTCTGGCAGCGGATGAGCTTCGGCTGGATGGGCCGCACGCCGGAGTACAAGGCCGCCTTCATGGCCACGCTCGGGGCCGACCCCGACTACTACGCGCCCTTCGCCGACACTGCCCGCAACTGGTACCGTGAGTGTGCCTCCAAGGTCCTCTTCATGAACCACGTGATCGTCGACCCGCCGGTCGACCGCAACCGTCCGCCCAGTGAAGCTCGCGATGTCTACGTCCACGTGGTGAGGGAGACCGACGGCGGAATCGTGGTGAGCGGCGCCAAGCAGGTGGCGACGGCCTCGGCCCTGACGCACGCGACTTTCGTCGGAGTCAACAGCGGTAGCGCTGCCCGCCTGCAGGAGGGGCGCGACGAAGACCTGGCGCTGGTCTTCTTCGTGCGGATGGACAACCCGCGGCAGATCCTGATCTCACGGGCCTCCTACGAGTTGAAAGCCGAGAGCCCGTTCGATAGCCCGCTGGCTAGCCGGTTCGACGAGAACGACGCGTTTCTCGTCCTGGACGAGGCTTTCATCCCCTGGGAAGATGTGTTGGTCTACCGCGACGTGCCCAAGGCCAAGCGCTTCTACGCCGACTCCGGGTTCTTCAACCGATTCAACTTCCAGACCACGATCCGGATGGCGATCAAGACCGAGTTCATGCTGGGGCTCCTGCAGAAGAGCCTGGAGTGCAACGGCACGGCCGACTTCCGCGGAAACCAGGTGATGGTGGGCGAGATCGTGGCGATGCGCCATCTCTTCTGGAGCATCGTGACGGCGATGGCCCATGACCCCGAGCCGAGCCTAGGAGGGTCGGTGGTGCCGCGGTTGGAGTACGCAGCAGCGGCACGAATCTATACCAACTTCGCCTGGGATCGAATCCGGCAGATCTACGAGCGGCTGCTCGGCGGCGCGCCGATCATCAACGTGTCGAACTATCGTGACCTGCTGAACCCGGAGGTGCAACCGATCCTCGAGCGCTACCTGCGAGGGACCGGCATGCCGGCCAAGGAGCGGAGCAAGCTCTACAAGCTGGTCTGGGATGCGATGTACTCCGAGTTCGCGGGCCGGCACGGGCTGTATGAGCTGAACTACGCTGGGAACCACGAGCAGAAGTACCTCGATGCCCTGAGCTGGGCGGAGAGGCGCGGCTTGATGGACCAGTTCGAGGCACTGGTGGACGAGTGCCTGGCGCAGTACGACCTGGATGGATGGAACGATCCGGCCTGGTCGTGGTCGCCGGATGGCTCCGCTTAGTTGTAGGGAGGGTTCGGCTGATGGGCGAAGCGCAGGTGCCGGTCGTCGCGCAGCTTGCGCACGTTGAGCTGCTGACACCGAAGCCGGTGGAGAGTCTCTGGTTCTTCACCGAGGTGCTCGGGATGACCGAGGTCGCGCGCGAAGGACAATCGGTTTACCTTCGCGCTTATGAGGACTGGTACCTCTACACGCTCAAGCTGACAGAAGCGCCGGATGCAGGGCTCGGGCATGTCGCCTGGCGCGTCTCGGCGCCGGAGCTGTTGCAGGCCGGTGCCGAGGAGATCGAGCGGCGCGGTCTCGGTCTGGGCTGGAGCGAGGGCGAACTCGGCCAGGGAGCGAGCTTCCGTTTCCAGATGCCCGACGGTCACCGGATGGAGCTGGTCTGGGAACTCGAGTATTACCAGGCGCCCGAGGAGCAGCGCAGCCCGCTGAAGAACCGGCCCCAGCGCCGGCCGCTACGGGGCGTTCCTGTCCGGCGACTCGACCACGTCAACTGCTTTGTTAGCCAGGTGGATCCGCATGAGGCGTTCCTGCGGGAGGCGCTGGGCTTCAAGCTGCGCGAGACCAAGATCGGCGGCGATCGGCAGAAGGTCGGGTCCTGGCTCAGCGTCAGTCCGATGGTGCACGAGATCGCGGTCATGCGCGACGGCACTGGGCAAGGCAACCGGCTGCACCACGTCGCCTACTGGCATGGTTACCCGCAGCACCTGTACGACGTTGCCGAGCTCTGCATGGACTGGGGCGTGCGCATCGAGGCTGGGCCCGGAAAGCATGGGACGACCCAGGCCTTCTTCCTGTACCTGTTCGAGCCGGGCGGCAACCGCGTGGAGCTCTTCGGCGATGCGGGGTACCTGATCTTCGACCCCGATTGGAAGACGGTGGTCTGGGATGTGGCGAACGAATCGGACCTCTACCACAGCACGATCTGGATCGGGGCACCGACGATGCCGGAGTCGTTCTACACCTACGGCACGCCGGAGCGGGTACCGGTCGTGAAGTAGCGGCCAGCGTCTCTAGCGGCCGCTTGGATCAGCAGGCCCTTGTTCGGGGAGGAGAGACGATGAGCGAGAAGCGGGAGCTGCTGAGTTCAACCGTCCTCGGTGCGCGCTGCTCGCGACGGCTGCTCCTGCGCGGGGCGTTTGCGGCCGCGCTCGCCCCGTCGCTGGGCGCCCTCCTGGCAGCCTGTGGTGGAGAGACCGCCTCCACCCCGACCGCTCCGGCACCGGCCACGAGCCCCACCTTGCCGGCGGCGACGCCGACCCCCGCCGCCGCGGCCAGCCCGACGGTGGCTGCAACGCCGACTGGTCAGGCGGGAGGCGAGCCGGTCCGTATCGGCCTGTTGCTGCCGTACTCGGGGGTCTACACCGCGCTGGGTGAGAACATCACCCGGGGGTTGGAGCTGTACCTCGAGGAGATCGGGTATCAGGCCGGTGGGCGCACCATCGAGGTCTATAAGGAAGATGACGCGGCCAACCCGGAAGTGGGCTTGACCAAAGCTCGCCAACTCGTCGAGCGGGATGGGGTACATCTCCTCGCCGGGATCGTCCACAGCGGGGTGGCAACCGCGCTGCGCGACTTCGTCGATAGTCAGCAGATCCCGCTCATCATCGCCAATGCCGGCGCGGCCGCGCTGACCCGTGATCCAGCCCAGCGCAGCCCCTACATCTTCCGCGTCTCGTTCGCTAATGGCCAGTACGAGTGGCCGCTCGGGCCCTACGCGCACGACTCGCTCGGGTATGCCCGTGTCGCCGTGACCGCGCCAGACTACTCGGCTGGGCACGAGAAGGCGAACGCGTTCAAAGCCGCTTTCCAGAAGGCTGGCGGCCAGATCGTGGACGAGGTCTATCCGCCGTTGGATACCGCCGACTTCGGGCCGTTCCTGCAGCGCCTCCAGCAAGCCCAGGTCGATGCCGTCTGGGCCTTCTTCGCCGGGGCGGACGCGGTTCGCTTCGTCCAGCAGTACAACGACTTCGGGCTGAAGGATCAGTTCCCGCTGATCGGAGCGGGAGACCTGGTAGACGAGGCGTATCTGGAACAACAGGGTGAGGCTGCCCTCGATGCCGTCACTTCCCTGCACTACACGCCGCAATACGACTCGCCGGAGAATCAGGCCTTCGTCGAGGCGTTCCGGGGAAAGCATGGCCAGGTGCCGAACCAGTTCGCCTACCAGGGTTACCTGTGTGCCCGGGTCATCGCGGAGGCGCTCGATGCGGTCGAGGGGCAGGTGGAAGAGCGGGAGGCTTTCCTGAGCGCGCTGAAGCAGGTGCAGTTCACCGGGCCGACCGGACAGTTCCGCTTCCACCCGGAGACGCAGAACGTCGTGTTTACAGTGTTCTTCCGCCGGGTGGAGCGCTTGGACGACGGGAGCCTGGGTAACGTGGTGCTCGACAAAGTCGAAGGCATCGACGACCTCTCGTTCTAGCTCAGGTATCGGTGCAGGGATCCCGGGATCACCGATCGATTCTGGCAGGTCCTGGTCGCTACTCTGCCTGGTGCCGTGCATCCAGTGAGCTCATTGGACGTTTCGCCTTCGGGGGTTTCGGTTCGACGCTGCGGAGCGGACTCGCCTGAGGTATTGCGTGAGGAGCCAACATGATCGATGTCCACGCGCATTTCATCCCGCCAGCCGTTCTGGAGTGGGTGCGACAGCACGCGGATGCCCTGGATGCGCGCTGGGAGCAGCGTGACCCGTCGAAGGCACCGTTCCTCACAGTCGGCGGGAAGTGGTCCTTCGAGCTGAAACCGGCATTCCACGACGCAGACCTCTTCCTGGCTGAACAGCAGCGAGCCGGCGTGCGGCACAGCCTGGTATCGCCTGTCCCGCAGCTATTCCTCTACGATGCGCACCCTGCACTCACGACGGAAATCGCCCGGCTGTACAACGACGAGCTCGCTGCCTGGTGCGAGGAGCAGGCTGATCGTCTCTCGGGCCTCGCAACATTGCCGCTCAACGTGCCCGAGGACGCGGCCGCCGAGCTGTCGCGGGCCCGCGAGCGCGGCATGCTCGGGGCCATCATCGGCCCTGGCTGCGGCGACCGGTTGCTCAGCGATCCGTCGTTCGCCCCGCTGTGGGAAACCGCCGATCGGCTGGAGGCCGTGCTCTTTCTTCACCCGCTCTTGAGCCAGGATCCTCGCCTGCGCCGCCCGCAGATGCCCAACCTGATCGGCGTGCTCTGGGAAACGACGGTATCGCTGGCCGACCTCATCTTGAGCGGGTTGCTGGATCGCTATCCCAGGGTCAAACTGCTGGTGGCGCACGGCGGTGGCTTTCTGCCGTACCAGATCGGGCGTCTCGACCAGGGTTATCAGGTCTGGCCTGCTGTACGAAGCGCGCTCGACTCGCCGCCGAGCGCCTGCTTGCGGCGCCTCTGGTTCGACTCCGTGGTGTGGACTCGGCAGTCGCTCCAGCTCCTGCTGGATCTCGTCGGCCCGGA
>Ga0101941_1000940_pt2 | contig 28101 bp, 24 predicted proteins | sample DewCreD2012metaG_3_FD_75242 | JGI IMG/M metagenome (GOLD analysis project Ga0101941, IMG submission 75242) | Hot spring sediment bacterial and archeal communities from British Columbia, Canada, to study Microbial Dark Matter (Phase II) - Dewar... ...
ACGAGCGAGTCGAGGTAGGCGAGGTCGACGTACGTGAGCGCGCGCTCGAGGCGGCAAAGCGCCTGCGCGAGCTCGGCGCAGTCGCTGCCCTCGTCACCGCCGGGTCCGCTGGCGTTGCACTTGCCAGCGCCGACGCGAGCGGCTGGGTCACGGCGCCCATGGTGACGGTGCGGAATCCGATCGGGGCTGGTGACGCGTTCGTCGCCGGATTGGCGAGCGCGCTGGAACGGGGCCGCGCGATCCAGGAGGCGGTGCTCGAGGCGGTTGCTGCCGGCGCGGCGAGCGTCGAAACTCCATTGGCCGGGCACCTCGATCCGGACAGGGCTCGCGCGCTGCTCGGCGGGCTCAGCCTGCAGATCGACCAGAGGGAAGCGCCATGACGACTGAGCTGCTGCTCGGTATCGATGTCGGGACCACCTTCTGCAAGGCCACAGTCGTCTCGCTCGAGGGGCGGGAGCTGGCCCACGGCCGGGTGCGGACGCCCTGGCGGGCAGTACCGACCGGAGCGGAGCTCGACCCGCGGGCCCTTATCGAGGTGGCCCTGACGGCTGCGCGCGCGGCTATCGAGCAGGTTCCGGATGGTCGGGTGATCGGGATCGGGGTGACCAGCATGGCGGAGACTGGCGCGCTCATCGACGAGCGCGGCGAGCCGGTCGCGCCAGCTATCGCCTGGCACGATGCCCGGGGTGACGCGGAGGCTCGCCAGCTCGCTGCCGAACTCGGAGAGGAGCGATTCATGGCGCGCACTGGTCTTCCGGTTAGCCGGCTCTGCACCCTAAGCAAGTACCGCTGGATGCTAACGCACTACCCAGAGGCCAAAAGGGGGCGATGCTGGCTGAACGTCGCGGAGTGGGTGGTGCATGCGCTAGGTGGCCAGCGCTTAGCCGAGCTCTCGCTCGCCTCGCGCACTGGCTTCCTGGACCTTGCATCCCGCGCTTGGTGGGACGAGGCGCTGTCGTGGGTTGGCGCGCCACCCGGCCTCCTACCGCCTGCGGTGCCGGCTGGCACGCCCATGGGCCGTGCGAAAGCTGGACTTCTCGAACGAGCGGATAGCGCGGTGCTGACTGTGGGCGGTCACGATCATCCCTGTGCCGCCGTGGGCGCTGGCGCAGTACATCCTGGCGACCTGTTCGACTCGAACGGGACAGCCGAGGCGCTCGTACGCGCACTTCATCCGCCGGTGGCCGCGGAGCAGGTGTTGCGCGCGGTGGCTGGGGGTGTCACGATCGGCTGGCATGTCGTGGCTGGCCAGCTCGCGCTCCAGGGAGGCTTCCTTTCGGGGAAAGCGCTTCAGCGTTTCCTCGACCTGCTCGGCTGTGACGAATCGGGGCGGGCGGCTCTGGACGCGGCGGCTCTGGCGGCACCGGCTGGGGCTGCCGGGTTGGCAGTCGAAGAAGTCGTTGAAGACCGCGCGGCGCTGACCGGGATCGGCTGGGACGTATCACCGGGTCTGGTCTGGCGCGCAGCGCTGGAGGCGGTCGCACGGCACGCGGCGGGGATCCGGAGAACGATCGAGGCGATTGCAGGGCCGGCAGAGCGACTAGTGGTTACTGGCGGCTGGGCGCGGAGCGAAGCCGTGCGCGCCATCAAGCGAGAGATACTGGGGCGGTTCGAGTATCCACCGGTGACGGAGGCGGGTGCCCGGGGCGCGGCGCTTCTCGCAGGGATCGCGGCCGGGATCTACTCGGGGGTCGAGCAGTTGCCTCCTCCGGCTTAATCGGGTAGCTTAGGAACGTGGAACAGGGAGAGCGAAGGAGGTCAACCATGGCTGTTGGGTATGACAAGCCACTCTACATCCTGGCATTCGATCATCGCAGCTCCTTCGAGGAGATGGCCGCGAAGGCGGGGGTGCCGGAAGCAGAGCGGCAGCAGCGCATTAGCGAGGCGAAGTCGGTCATCTTTGCCGGCTTCGAGGCTGCCATCGCGCGTGGCGCTCCGCGCGAGGCGGCCGGCATTCTCGTCGACGAGCAGTACGGCATTCAGGTAGCCAGGGAAGCCCGAGCCAAGGGATACATCCTGGCGATGCCGGTCGAGAAGAGCGGGCAGAAGGTGTTCGACTTCGAGTACGGCGAAGATTTCGGCAAGCACATCGAAGATTTCGATCCGACTTTCTCCAAGGTGCTGGTTCGCTTCAATCCTGACGATGATCCCGAAACCAAGCGGATCCAATTCGAGCGACTGAAGCGGCTGAACAACTGGTTGCACGAGCGGGGTCGCAAGTTCCTGCTCGAACTCCTTGTACCGGCCACGAAGGCGCAGCTCGAATCGGTCGGGGGCGACAGCGAGCGTTATGACCGCGAGGTACGTCCAGGTTTGACGATCCAGGCAGTAGCAGAGTTCTACGAGGCGGGTGTGGAGCCTGACGTCTGGAAGATCGAGGGGCTAGATCGCCGCGAGGACTGCGAGCGGATGGCGGCCCAGGTCAGGAGCGGGGGCCGCGACCGGGTCGGCTGCGTGGTGTTGGGTCGTGGCGCGGACCCTGAGCGGGTGGATCACTGGCTGCGTCAGGGCGCTGGCGTCCCGGGCTACATCGGATTCGCTATCGGGCGGACCCTGTGGTGGGAAGGCGTGCAGGGCTACCTCAACGGTACGCTGACGCGTGAGCAGGCGGCGGACAAGATCGCGGCCAATTACCTGCACGCGATCGATCTCTTCGTTCAGGTGGCCGCAGCGGCTGACTAGTTCTGGAAAACGCCTGACCCTCGACCGCGGCGTCGAGTGCCAGGCGGAGAACTGGGGTAGGCTAACGAGATGGCCTCGGGTGCTTCCCGAGGCCATCTTCTCTGTGTTCGCCAACCCTGGCTCCGGGCTAGTCGATCCTCCATGCGGCCTTCACTCGGGCGACAGGTCGCCGCAGCCATTAACCAGGATACGGGGCATGCAGGCCAGGGTCAGCGGGAGCGCTCATGAGCCGCCCAGGGAAGGCGGCATAGCGCGCAAGGAACTCGGTCTCCAGTGCCAGCTTCGATATCCCGAGACACACCGCGCGGCCAGAATGCTGTACCGCTCGTGCCGGGAAGATCGCGGCTCACGCGCCCGCATCGCTCCGGCGTACGGGGTTCAGTGAAGGGAATACCTTGGGTATCGGAGTCTGGGGGCGCCTCGTCGCTGCCTGCACGGCGGTACCCTCTTGAGGATAGTCGCCGGCCCATCCGGTAGAGCAAGCGGTGAATCAGGCGGCGCACACACCGCAAGCGATCATGGACGGTCATCTACCAGTTCGAGGTCGTAGCGCTGCTCGCGCAGGTGGTGGCCCCACAGCGGCTTCTCAGCCAGCTCCTCAGTCAGACGGAATCCGAAGCGCCGGTAGAGCCTGGCAGCGTCCTCCAGCAGATGGACCGTCCAGAGGTAGACGTGGCGGTAACTAGCACTGTGGCAAAAGCTCAGCGAGAGCGCGAGCAGGCGGGAGCCGAGGCCATGCCCACGGCAGGAGGGATGCACCAGGAACCAGCGCAACTGGGCTGTGTCCTCCGAGCGGCCCACGATCGCGATCGAGCCGAGCAGCCGATCTCCCTGCTCGGCCAGCCACAGCCGATCGCGGCCCGGCCGGTACTGCTGGCCGAACTCGCCGAGGGTTGCGGCCACATAGGCTTCGAAGGTGTGATCGAAGGCGTACTCCCGAGCGTAGACGAGGCCGTGCATCTCTGTCACGCGCCCGAGGTCTCCGGGCCGCAGATCGTGGCGGACGGTGATTTCGATGCCCGACAGCTCTTCCATCGCCGTTACCTCCTCGCAAGCGCGAAGCCAGATTTACTCACATGCCGACGTCTGTCCACCGGAGCACGAGGTACACGAGCATGCCGGTAGCGAGGCACACCTCCATGCGTGGCCAGCGGATCGCGACCGCTAGCGCCGCGACCGCGGCCGGCGCGCGCCAGCCCAGCTCTTGCGGGTGGGCGAGCAGGCTTGCAACGACCAGTGCGGCCAGTGTCGCTGGTGCCAGTCCCTTGAAAGCATTTTCCAGGTTTCGGTGCATCGAAATCCTCGAAAGCAGGAGGCCGCTGAGCCGAACCAAGTAGAGCGCGAGCCCCATCGCAACAATCGTCAAGATGACGGGCCGTTCCACATCGACTCCCGATCCCGAAATTGCACCGTGCCTGCCAGTGCTCCCGAGATGGCTGCGCACAGGGTCGCAACTGTCGAGGGCAGTACCAGTAGCAGCAGTGTGGCCGCCAGCGCTGAGACGACTACTGGATGGCGGGCTGGTGGCTCCCGCAGCCAACGACCGAGCACTGCGATGAATGTGAGCGGAATGACGAAATCTAGCCCGAAGCGGGTGAGCGCGGGAAGCCGATCCGCGCTAGCCAGTCCCAGCATCGTCCCGAGATTCCAGGCTAGGTACATGCTCGAGGCGGCACCGGCCAGGCTCGCCAGGGTAAGCGGCGGCGCTGCGCTCGCGACGGCGAACGAGCCCTCGGTAAGCAGGAATGCCACGGCGGCGGCAGGCCAGATTCCTGGTCGCAGGATGCGACCGCAGGCTAGGCTGATCAGCGCGAGCTGGGCGTTCACGCTGAGGGTGACCAGGACAGGCAGTACCGGAGAAACGCCTCGCACGAGGAGATCGATGGTCGCCATCTGAGCTGGGGCCGAGAAGACGAGGAAACTCATGGCCTGAGCCTCGAACGCGTCCAGCCCGACGTGCCGGGCGGTGAACCCGAAGGCGATCCCGGAGGGCACGGCACCGAGCCAGAGCGGCAGCATTGCACGAAATCCTCGAATGAACGCGCTGTGCGGCATGTTCTATTCGCTCCCTCTACTGCTATGCTAGTGGTGTTCCCTGCGCGGGTCATCGTCATCGAAGTCGAATCGAGGATTCATGTCGAGGGTAACGATCCAGCGTGGTAGCCCCGGTGGTGCCCGCCTGCGGGCGCTTCGCGAGCGGCTGGGGCGAACGCAATTGTGGGTCGAGCTGGAAGCGGGCCTGGGTACTGGCTACCTGCAGCGCGTGGAGTCCGGCCGTGTGGTGCAACCCTCTCGCGAGACCGTCGAGCGTATCCTGGACGCACTGGGAGCTCGCTTCAGTGAGCGGCGGGAGATTATGGAACTCTTCGGCTATCGCGTCTCGGTTCCGCTGCCGAGTGAAGAAGACATCCGCTGGGCGCGGGACGTCTCGCGGGCTGAGCTCGACGCGTTTCCCTTCCCGGCGTACGTGCTCGACTGCACAACGCGGTTACTCTCCTGGAACGGGAGAGTTCCGGATCTGTTCGCTGTATCGCCACGAGATCCGACACTCGGCGGGCTCGCAGGGGATCCGCTGCTGGTGGCCTGGTTCGATCCGGCCTCGCGGGCGGGCCGGCTGGTGGCCGAACCGGATACGACGCTGCTTGCGATGATCTATGCCTTGCGGCACGAGCTTGCACAGTTCTACGACGAGACTTGGTGCCAGGCGCTGCTCGCCCGGTTGCTAGCCCTGCCGCGGTTTCGGGAATACTGGCAGCTGGCCGAGCAGAGCGCTCCACCGCCGACAGCGGCGCGAGCCTTGATACCGTTGCGCCTGACCGCCGGAGGTGCGGGGGTGCTCAGCTTCAGATTGGCGTCGGAGCCGTTCACGCGGGATACACGGTTTCGCGTCATCTATTTCTTCCCGGATGACCTGCAGACAATGAAGTACTACGCAGCGGGACGCACGGAGCATGACGGGTCGTCTTTGCCGCCGGATCAGCAGATCGATCCGAGCCGTTGAGCGCGGTTGGCGATCAGTGGCGGTAATCTTCGAGCTTCGTGTTGAGGCCCGGTGGTGTACCAGGTGATCGAATGACTCGAGAGAGGGCCGGCACGTATGAGGAAACCCCGCCCAAAGGGCGGGGCCGTTGTGGTCGGGGCCGGAATCGAACCGGCGACACCGTGATTTTCAGTCACGTGCTCTACCGACTGAGCTACCCGACCCTTCAGCTATCACGGCTGCGCAGCCAGCACGGGGCGCCATGATTCGAGCACTTGACCGATCGCCCTGCTTGCCCAGCTACCCAGCCCTGACACGACAAGTGCCCGGCGCGGCCGATTCCCTGATCAACCGAGTGACTTCGGCACAATCCTCACCGGGCGACTCGCATTCGTGGGCGATAGAGGACTCGAACCTCTGACTTCCACGGTGTAAACGTGGCGCTCTACCAACTGAGCTAATCGCCCATGAACACGATCCTGGTGCCGAGGAAGGGATTTGAACCCCCACGCCCTTTCGGGCACTACCCCCTCAAGGTAGCGCGTCTGCCCATTCCGCCACCTCGGCATGGGCTGCCTCCCGGCAGCATCAGAAAGTATAGGGCGTGCTCGCAAGCAGTGTCAAGCGCGCCGATGCCAGGCTCCGGTTTCAGCCCGGATCGCACGATCGATCTCGCAGCCGTCACCCAAAGCAGAATCATGCGCCCTGGGCTATCGTTCACGTTCTGCGCTTCGCCTTCTCGCCGGCAAACACGGTGAGTCCTCTGCGGGTCGTTCCGGAAGCTACGCTACTTGCTAGCTGCTGTGCTCGGTGAATGGAGGATTCACGGGCGCTGAGTGCTCCGGAGCGTATGCCTACCTCAGCGTGCAAGCCAGGACAGCAGCGCCTCGAGCGGCATGGTATTGAGTACCTGGTCAGGTCTGGCCCAGGCTCGCCGCGCGTTCCCGACCCCGTAGCGCATCCAGGCGAAATCGTCCGGCGCGTGGGCGTCGGAGTTGATCGCCAGCATCACACCAGCCTCCAGTGCCTGCCGTGCCAGCTCATCGTTGAGATCGAGGCGCTCCGGGCCGCAATTGATCTCCAGCGCTTTGCCTGCCTCGCGGGCCGCTGCGAACACGCGCTCCCAGTCATAGTCGGCCCCGGGGCGCCGGTCGATCAGCCGGCCGGTCGGATGCGCGATGATATCGACGTGCGGGTGGCGGATAGCGCGCATGATGCGTTCGGTTTGCTCCTCCCTCGGGAGGCGCAGCCCGGCGTGGAGCGAGGCCACGACGAGATCCAACTCGGCCAGAACCTCGTCCGGCAGATCCAGCGAGCCGTCGCGGCGAACTTCGACCTCGCAGGAGCGGAGGATCCGAATCTCGGGCACGCGTGCCTGCACAGCCTCGATCTCTCGCCACTGCTCGCGCAGCCGCTCGGCATCTAGCCCCCGGGCCACACTGAGGCCGGCGGAGTGGTCGGAGACGGCGAGATACCGGTAGCCGCGATCGCGCGCCGCCATTGCCATCTCCAGGATCGAGCCGCGCCCGTCACTCCAAGTGCTGTGCGTGTGCAGGTCTCCTTGAACGTCCTCCAGCGTGATGAGCTGTGGCAAACGACCTCGAAGAGCCGCATCCAGCTCGCCACGGTTCTCCCGAAGCTCGGGAGGGATCTAGGGCAAGCCCATCGCCTGGTAGCACGCTTCCTCGGTCGGTGCGAGCGGAAGCGCGCCGCCGGCACGCGCGCTCAGTCCCTCGACGTGTTGCCAGTTTCCGGTCCAGCGGACCAGCTCAGTGCCGAACCGTTCGGGAGCGGCCGCGACGACCTGCACCTCGGCGCCGTTCGTGGACAGCGCCGGAACGAAGGCTGGAGTCGGCTCGTGTACCTCGATGATCTCCGGCAGCGAGCCGAGCGCGTGAACGATTGCGGCCTGGTCGGCAACGCCGGCGACGAGGTTGATGTTGCCGACCGTCTCGCGCATTCGTCGGATACTGCCCGCGACGGCGACCTCCGCGCCCAACTGCTGGGCTAGTTGGCAAGCCAGGCGTTCGGCCATGGGTAGCAACTCGCCGAGCAGAAGGCGACGGCTCACGCTGCGCAGGAAACGGATGCCCTCGAGGATACGCTGCTCAGCATTCGCGCCGAGACCCTTTAGCTGGCGTATTCGTCCCGCGAGCGCTGCTTCCTCCAGGTCTGCGAGAGTCGCGATCCCGAGCTCGCGGTAGAGGCGTCCAACCGTCTTAGGGCCAATACCTGGCAGCTCGAGGAGTGTCACCAGGCTGCCCGGAAGCTCGCCTTGCAGGGCATCCAGGGCGCTGAGCCGCCCGGTCCCGAGGATCTCGTCGATTGCAGCCGCGATCCCGCTACCGATTCCAGGAATGGCGGTGAGCGAGTTCTCGGCAGCCAGCAGTGCGACTGGCGTGCTGAGGCGATCGATGACCTCGGCGGCGCGGCGATAAGCCTGGACGCGGAAGGGATTCTCCTCCTGAATCTCGAGGAGATCGGCGAAGTGCCGCAACAGGGTGGCGGCCTCGCGATTGGTCATGCTCGAGACGCCTCGCGACGCTCGATCGCGCGCTGGAGGAGCTCTTCAGGCCAGTTGTGAAGGAGATCGGGAAGGAGCGTTTCATCTACGCCGGCCCCCAGCGCGACGAGCCGCTGCCGCTCAGGGGTCAAGAGGTCGGCGGCAGCGTGAGCGTCGCTGTTGACGAGTAGCCGCGCACCGAGCTGGAGCGCCAGCTTGGCGACGTGGCCGTTGGTCAGCGCATGGCCGCAGCGCGCGCATAGTTCGAGGTAGACATCGAATTCTTTCGCGAGCCGAACCTCCTCCTCGGAGATCAGCCCCGGGTGGGCGATGACATCGATCAGGCCAGTGGTGATGCCGGCGCGCACGGTACCGGCCAGTACTGGCTCCACCAGTGTTTCGCCGTGCAGGACGATCAGCTCGGCGCCTGCCTCGCCGGCCAGATTGGCTGCCTCGAAGAGCGCTTCTGGCGGCAGGTGTGTGAGTTCTACACCGATGACTACACGGATCGGCCAGAAGCGCTCGATCAGCTCGCGATCGGCCTGGAGCCTGCCAACCAGCTCGTGAAGCCCGCCCACCGCGACATGATCGGTTAGAGCAATAGCGCGGTAGCCACGCTCGACCGCCCGCCGTGCCAGCTCTACCGGAGAGAGTTCGCTATCACTGTAGAACGTGTGGGTGTGGAAGTCGTACACCACGTGCTGATCCCAGACTCGAAGCGGCTGTGGCTCCCGCGAACAGCCTGAAAGGCTGGAGTCCCGCCGGTTCCGACACAAACGAGCTTACCCGAGCGGTGATCCGCTTACCAGCGGATCCTTACCCCCGATGGCCGAGATAACGATCGCCTCCGATTCGTGCGAGCCGAGCGAGAGGGAGAGCGAGCCGGACGAGGATGCTCTCGTACCAGACATAAGGCATACTGAGAAGCCAGTTGCTAGGGAGATACCAGAAGCGAAGGGGGAAGACGTGCACGCAACCGGAGAGCCTGGCGCTCGCGCGGAGATGCATTACCGCAGAGCGCTCGAGCTCCTGATCGAGAGCGAGATACCGTTCCTGGTCGGAGGGGCGTACGCCATGCGGGAGTATGTAGGCATCTCGCGCTGGACCAAGGACCTCGATCTGTTTTGCCCTCGCACAGAGGTTGAACGAGTGCTCGAGGTGCTCACGGCGGCTGGCTGGCAGGTGGAGCTGACCGACCCGGTTTGGCTCGCCAAGGCTCGCTGGCACGATCTCCTGATCGATGTGCTCTTCAATTCCGGGAACGGCCTGCACCCGGTGAACCAGCGCTGGTTTCAACGAGCTCCTGCTGTCCGGGTATTCGGCTCGCTGGTGAGGCTCGTACCGGTGGAGGAGATGATCCTCTCGAAAGCCTACGTTCAAGAGCGGGATCGCTACGATGGCCCGGATATCCACCATCTGATCCTGAAGCACGGCCGGACTATCGATTGGTCTCACCTGATTGCGCTGCTGGAACCGCACTGGGAGGTCCTGCTGGCCCATCTCGTGAACTTCCGTTTCGTCTACCCCTCCGAGCATGAGCGCATACCCCCTTGGGTAATGCGGGAACTCCTCGGACGGGTGGAGCAACAGCTCGTCAGCCAGCCGGTGGCGGAGCCAGTATGCCGGGGCACCTTGCTCTCGAGGACTGAATACGAGATCGATGTGCAAGAGTGGGGTTTTCGCGATGCCCGGGCTCAGCTTCTGAGTTCCTGACAAGGGAGGGACCGAGGATGCGTGTCGCCGCAACAGCGGATCTCCACGTGCACGAATCCTCCATCGGTGTCTGCCGCGAGCTGCTGAGCGACCTCTCTCGCCGGGCCGATGTGCTGGTGATCTGTGGTGATCTGACGGAGCGTGGATTGCCTGCTCAAGCCGAGCTTCTGGCTGAGGAGTTACGAACCTCCACGATCCCGCTGCTGGCCGTGCTGGGAAATCACGATCACGAGTCAGGGCAGGTAGAAGCAGTCAGGGCGATCCTCGCGCGCGCCGGCGTGCACTGGCTGGACGACCAGCCGTACGAGATCGAGGGAGTCGGGTTCGCCGGCGCGAAGGGGTTCGCTGGTGGATTCGGCGAGTACCTGCTCCAGCCGTGGGGCGAGGAGATGACCAAGCGATTCGTCTACGAGGCGATCGAGGAGGCGCTGCGACTCGAAGAGAGCCTGGCACGGCTGCGCACGCCGCGCAAAGTTGTGGCCCTGCACTATGCACCGGTGCGCCAGACGGTAGAAGGGGAGCCGCCAGATCTGATTCCGTTCCTCGGAACGTCCCGACTGGCCGAGCCGATCGATCGCTTCCACGCCTCGCTGGTCTTTCACGGGCACGCGCACTACGGCTGTCCGCATGGAGAAACTGCACGCGGCATCCCGGTCTACAACGTGGCCCTGCCCCTCCTGCGACGAATCCAGCCAGAGCAGCCGTTTCTCGTGCTTGAGATCTGAGAAGCCCGGAGAACTGGCTCGTCGCGAGGGCGTCACCTTCTGCGGGTCGTTCACGTTGTTGGCTCTGTCTGTTTCGATCTCGCCGCATAGCCAGGCGTGGGACTAACGCCTCGCGCTCGTCTGCCCATACCGGCTCGCTGGTAAAGCTAAGGGGACCGGCCCGTCGCCCGTACTTGGTGTCCGACCCTCGTTGCTGGCAAGGGTTGCGGGGTGCCGGGCCGGGATGTGTCGTTCAGCCTGAGGGCTCGTAAGTGCCTTCGGCAGTCGTGGTACCGTCCTCCTGAGGCGTGACCAGCGAGCCGGCGACGAGCTCGGCGATGTCGAGCACTCGCAGGTTGCCCTCGACTCCCGCACCCCGGATGCCGTCTTCGAACATGGTCATGCAGAACGGGCAGGCCGCCGCCAGTACCTCGGCTCCGGTCGCCTGTGCCTCGGCCACCCGAGCCTGGTTGATCCGCCGGCCGCGGGACTCCTCCATGAACATGCGGCCGCCACCACCTCCACAGCAGAACGACCGACTGCGGTTGCGCCGCATCTCAGCGAGCTCGACGCCAGGCAGCGCTGAGATGGCCGCGCGTGGCTCGTCGAACACTCGGTTGTAGCGACCGAGGTAACACGGATCGTGGTAGGTGACCTTCCCGCGGGCGATGGCTGAGTCGGGGTCCAGCCGGAGGCGTCCTTGGGCCAGAAGCGCGCTGATGAGCTGGCTGTGGTGGACCACCTCATAGTGGCCGCCGAGCTGGGGAAACTCGTTCTTGATCGCGTTGAAGCAATGCGGGCAGGCGGTGACGATCTTCTTCACCTGGTAGGCGTTGAGCGTCTCGACGGCCTGCTGACCGAGGAGCTGCGCCAGGTACTCGTTGCCGGCGCGGCGCGCCGGGTCGCCGGTGCAGGTCTCCTCGCGTCCCAGGATGGCGAACCGGATCCCGGCGGCCTGCATGATTCGGGCCAGCGCGATGGTCGTGCGCTGGTTTCGCCCGTCGAACGAGCCTAGGCAGCCGACCCAGAAGAGATACTCGACCTCCTCGCCCGATGCTGCGAGTTCGGCCATTTCCGGCACCGGCTGCTCCAGCTTCTTCGTCCAGTCGGCCCGCTGGGCCGGCCGAAACTGGTACGGGCTGGCAAGGCGCTCGAGGTTATTGAACACGGTGGTCAGCTCGTTGGGGAACTCCCCGCGCTCCAGGACTAGGTGTCTGCGCAGGCCGGCGATGAGCGGCACGTGCTCGATATACACCGGGCACTGCTCCATGCAGGCGCCGCAGGTGGTGCAGTCCCAGATCTCCTCGGTCGAGACGACCCCTCCGATCAGCTCCCGCTCGGCTCCCGAGCCCCAGCGGAAGCGTGCCGTGTTCATCCCCTGGCCGAGCTCGCCGGAGAAGATGCCGCCGCGGTCGGCGACGTAGCCGGCGATCTCGAGGATCAGGTCGCGTGGCCGTAGCGGCTTGCCGGTGTGGAACGTCGGGCAGTATTCCAGGCAGCGTCCGCAGTGCATGCAGGCGTCGACGTGCAAGAGCTGCGCCCAGGTGAAGTCCTCCAGGCCGGCGATGCCGAGGCGCTCGGCCTCCTCCAGGTTCTCGATCGGCTCCAGTTTCCCGGCCGGTTGCAGCCGGCGGAAGACGACGCTGGCCAGCCCGGTGAATGGATGGATCATCTTGCTGAAGGCGACGTACGCCAGGAAGACGGTCGTCGTGAGCATGTGGCTCCACCAGTTGACGAGGTGGAGACTGCGAAGCAACCGTTCGGGCAAGCCCTGGAGCACGAGCGACATCGGGTACGAGACAAACGACCAGGCTGCCCAGGGATCGCGCTCGACAGCTAGCCTCAGCGCCTGCAAGACGAATCCCTGAACGCTGAGCACGAGCAGGAAGGTGAGCACGACGAGGTCGTCGGCGCTGCTCTCGAGCGTGACCGGCCTGAGCACGAGTCTCCGAACCAGGGCCATCAGGACCCCGGCGATCAACAGCAGACCGGCCAGGTTCATGGCCAGCTTGAAGCCGAGGTAGAAGTTGCCCCTGTAGAAGCTGAATCCGAAGAGCGGCACCGTAATGTCGTGCTCGATCATCACGATGACGGTTCCGATGAAGAGGACGACGAATCCCCAGAAAATGAGGGCATGAGCGATCCCACCGTAGAGGTTCTGCCTGCGAACGATGCGCGCATGGAAGATGCTCGCTACCACCGCACCCCACAGGCGCGCTGCCAGCCGATCGAACCGGTCATCCGGCCGGCCGAGTCGCCACATGCGGAGGCGACGTGCTAACCCGAAGGCGAGGAAGCCGATCGGGAGCGCCAGAAGCGCGTACAGCGCGATGCGTCCGAGGAGGTCGACGTTCCAGGTGATCTCCCGCGTCGGGATCACGCGCGCTCTCCCTCTGCCCGGTCATCTCCGCGCGGTGCAGCTAGGGTACGGGCCTCGCGAATCGCTCGGAGCGCGACCACGGTGACCGCCAGCGTTGCCGCGAGCATGGTGAAGGCGAGAGCGAGACCGGCGAGTGACATCGCCGGGGCACGCCCGTCTCCAAGCTGCATAGCGGCGCCGAGGGTGCTCAGCCCGAGTGCGGCTAGGGCAGGCAAAACCATGACTGCGGCCAGGATCGACGCCATAGGCAGACTCCACCGCGCGAGCCGACTCCGAAGCCGTTCCTTGCCGGGCCGGCTCAGGCCGAAGGTTGCGCCGAGCGTAATTCCCCCAGCGCTCGCGAGTGCGGCGGACACCAGTCGTGCCCAGCCCCAGCCTGCGAGCTCGCCGGCCACGATGATGCCAGCACCTAGGATGACCGCGATCCAGGCGAGCTGGGTAGTGCGACGCCGGAGTGTCGTCATCGCACAGCTATCCGCTCGGTCAGTTTGGGGACGATCGTGAGGACATCACCGACCACACCGAGGTCGGCGAGCTCGAAGATCGGGGCGTCAGGGTCGCGGTTTATCGCAATCACGTAGCGGCTGCCGCGCATGCCGGCTACGTGCTGGATTGCGCCCGAGATCCCGCAAGCGATGTAGAGCGTCGGCTTGACGGTGCGGCCAGTCTGTCCTACCTGGTAGCTGTAGGGTACCCAGCCGGCATCGACGACGGCTCGGCTGGCACCGACGGCTCCTCCGAGCGCGTTCGCAAGCTCCTCCAGTAGCCGGAAGTTCTCCGGCCGACCGAGGCCCCGGCCACCGGCTACGATCACATTGGCGTCCTCGAGATTCGGCCCGGCGGCCGGCTGTTCGACTGTTTCGATCACTCGCACGCGGCAGTTCGCCTCGTCCAGCGGGACACTGACCATGCGCACTTCGGCCTCGCCCCCGACCGCCTCGGCCGCGTAGGCCTTAGGCCGGATCTGGACTAGGTAGGGCGGCGGGCCTTCGAGGGTGACGGTAGCCAGGGTTTCGGCTCCGCAGGGCACGGTCGCGAGCAACCGGCCGCTCGGGTCGTAGTCGACCGCGACGGCATTGGCGACGGCGCCGACACCGAGCCGCCCCATCAGGCGCGCGAGCACGTCGCGAGCACCCGGTGTGCTCGGGAAGAGCAGCAGATCCGGGTGCTCGGCCTCGATCAGGGCCGACAGTGTGGCGACTTGCGGCTCGACCAGGTACTGGGTGTACCGGGGGTCGTCTGCGTGGTGGATGATGGTGGCCCCGTGCTCGGCAAGCTTTTGAAGGGCGGACTCGCCTGCTGGGCCGAGGAGGAGGGCCTCGGCGCGGCCTAACGCGCGAGCCGGGGTGAGCAGCTCCAGCGAGAGCCGATGGGGGGTGTCGCCCGCGGTCTCTGTCCATACCCAGACGCGTCGCTCTCCCATGCGCCCCTCCTACACGACCTGGATCGAACGGAGGAAGGCCAGGATCTCCTCGACGCTCTCCCCGGTCCCGTCGTCGACGACGATCCGGCCCTGCTTCACCTGGCGAACGGCGCTGATCTCGAGCACCCGCTCACGGGCGCCTGGTTCCCCCACCGTGTGCTGCTCGAGACCGAGCTCGGCAATATCGCGGACTTCGATCGGCTTTCGCTTTGCGGCCATTAAGCCCTTGAAGGACGGGTAACGCGGCTCACCGACGCTGGCGGTCACCGTAACGAGCGCGGGGAGAGTCGCCTGGATGACCTGGTAACCGGTCTCGGTCGCGCGCTGAACGGTGACGGTACTTCCCTCGACCGAAACAGCACGGGCAAACGTGAGCTGGGGTAGATCGAGGAGACCAGCCAACGCGCCGGGGAGCAGCCCGGTGTAGGCGTCCGTACTCTCTGTCGCGCAGATCACGAGGTCGGGCTGCTCGGGGCGGATGGCAGCCGCCAGCGCCCGGGCAGTGCCCAGGACATCCGAGCCGGCGAGTGCCTCGTCGCTGACGAGAATGGCCCGGTCAGCGCCCATAGCCATCGCTCGGCGGAGCGCGTCTTCGGCTGCCGGCGGACCCATCGTGACTGCGACGACCTCGCCGCCGTGCTCCTCGACGAGGCGGAGCGCCGTCTCGACGCCGTACTCGTCAGCGGGATCGAGGATAGATTGCTTGGGGTCGCGAATCAGCCGGCGAGTCGCGGGATCTACCTGCACCGGCAGGTTCGGATCGGGCACATGCTTCACGCAGACGCAGATCTTCATCCTGGCTCTTCGATCCCTTCAACTCCGGTACCTGCTTGCTGGATGGCGAGATGGGAGGGGATTCGACTCGCTTCGACGCGTGACGCGCCACTGCAGGCCCCGAGACGGCGCTGGCTGCGGAACCGGTAGGCATCGTACGGGGAATCTGGGCTGGCTGTCAACCCGAACACGCTGCGTCAGGCGGCTCGCCCTGCGCCTCCTCGCCCGGCCGACTGCTGGCTTAGAATGGCGAGCAGAGGGATTACCCGTGCACACGTGAACTCGCAGGGAAGCCTTCACAGGTATCGACAACGACGGTGAGAGCCTACAGATGTCGCAGCGCGCAGCGGATTGGTTTCGCCAGGCCGAGCGCGATTCGGCCGTGGCCGAACAGTCGCGCCAGGAAGGCTGGCACGAGTGGGTGTGCTTCGCCGCCCATCAGGCGGCCGAGAAGGCGGTAACTGCGCTACACCGTGCCTTCGGTCAAAACATATGGGGCCATGCGGTAGACCGCTTGCTAGCGCAGTTACCGGAGACGGCTGTGGCCCCAACCGAGCTCATCGAGCGAGCACGATATACCCCGATACCCTCTACATTCCCACGCGCTATCCGGACAGCCATCCGGAGGGTGCGCCGTTCGAGCACTACGGCCCGCTGCAGAGTGCTCAGGCAGTGGAGTACGCCCGTGCAATTCTGGACTTCGTCCGTCCGTGCCTGGCCCGACCGAGCCACAGTTGACCGCGCGGTGCGCGCGTGGGCGGCGCTGGCGGAGGGACAGCCTCAGCCGCCGATCCGCTGCGTAGGCTACTTTGGCCCTTACGCCCGCGGCGACTGGGGGTTCGGGAGTGATGTCGACCTGATCGTGATCGTCGAGGAGGACTCGACACCCTGGATGCTGCGCCCGCTTAGGTACGAAACGATCAGCCTTCCCGTCCCGTCCGACCTCCTGGTGTACACCGTCGCCGAGTGGGCGAAGATCCGCCAGGATCCGTTCGGGGCGCAGATCGCCCGCGAAGTCGTTTGGGTGTACTCCAACTGTAGCCAGCGTGGCGTGCGCTCCGCTGACCATGGGCGCTTTCACCCGTAACTCGGCCTACGGCCTGCCCATTCGGGGGAGCGCCGGATCTGCACTGGCGTGACGGCCAGCATGCCGTCTGGCAAGGGTGTGGGAAGCTGTGGGCGTTCCGTCGCACGGATAGCCCACGTGGATGGATCTGAGACCGAGGCCTGGCGGAGACGCTGTCCGAGATCTAGATTTGACAATGTCCAGAGAAGAGTCTATATTGGACAATGTCAAATGAGGGCTGCCCAGCGGGGTGCATGAACCGGTGAAACTCGAAGGTAAAGCTGCTGCCGAGAGAGATTCGCAACTCCACGCTCAGCGACTTCGGCAGGCCGGGCTGCGAGTCACCCGGCCACGCCTGCTGGTCCTAGAGGTGCTCGAGGACGCGGGTGGTCACCGCTCGGTCGACGAGCTGGTCGCCGCATTGCGCCATCGGGGTACGCCCTTGCCCCGTGCGACGGTCTACAACGTGGTCAACGCGCTGCTCGCCCACGGTTTGATTCTGGCGGCGGATGCCGGCCCGGGGCGGGCATTGTTCGAGGCGGGGAAGACCTGGCACCACCACTTCGTGTGCCGCGACTGCGGGGTGATCATCGATGTGCCCTGTGTCAGGGGAGAGAAACCCTGTCTCGAGCCAGATCTACCTGGCGTCGAGGTGGACGAGGCACAGGTGATCTGGCGCGGGAGATGCCCGCAATGCGCGGGCGCTGTACAGCAGGTGGCGAATACCGGGTCGTCATGAGGCTCGGCACGAATCCCGTCCGGTCCTGTCGAGGGCCGCCGGATGGACGATGAGACGTGGCGCGCGCTGCGCCGGCAGCCAGCACGGTCTTCCGCTCCATGATCGAGCGAGCCCAGGATCTCCAGCATCTCACCCTTACCGAACCGGCACGGCGTCCTTAGGATCGAAACGGCATTGTCCGAAGAGATCGGAAGGAGGATCGGGGTGTATCTTCGAATCGATCGCCTGCAGATCGAACTGCCACAGCCGAAGGAGCCTGACCCGAACGCGGCAGCCGCTGTGCAGGAACTGCTTGGCGGTCGCTTCGGCGAGATGTCCACGCTGATGAACTACACGTACCAGTCTTTCAACTTCCGCGGGCGCGACAAGCTCCGCCCGTACTACGACCTCATCGCCAACATCGCGACGGAAGAACTCGGCCATATCGAGCTGGTTGCCGCGACGATCAATCTGATGCTGACCGGGGCAACGCGGCCGGGCGCGCCTGAAACGGCGCCCTTGAGCGCCGGGGTGAACGCGCGCAACACGCACCACTTCATCGCCACGGCGCAGACGGCCCTGGTGGGGAACTCGATGGGGGCGCACTGGAGTGGCGACTATGTCTTCTCCAGTGGGAACCTTATCCTCGACCTGCTCCACAACTTCTTCCTCGAAAACGGTGCGCGTCTTCAGAAGATCCGGGTCTACGAGATGACGAATAACCCGGTCGCGAGGGAGATGATCGGGTACCTGCTCGTGCGCGGCGGCGTGCACGCGATAGCCTACGCCAAGGCGCTGGAGTCGCTGACTGGCGTCGAGGTCAGCAAGCTGCTGCCGATCCCGAAGATCGAGAACGCTCGCTTCCCGGAGGCCCGGAAGTTCGAGGAGATGGGCGTGCACCGCAAGCTCTACCGGTTCAGCCTGGAAGACTATAAGGACTTGGCAACTATCTGGCGTGGCCCAGCGCCAGGCGGCGACGGGGAGCTGGAGGTCGTCGACGGTCCGCCGGCTGGTGGGCCGGTGCCCGATTTGCCGCCGGTGGAGGAGGAGTTCGCGCCGGGGCTGGCTCCCGAGGAGATCGTCGAGCTGGCGCGGAAGCTGGCGGCATCCTAACTTCCCGGCCGACGAAGAGCAGCCTGGGACGGCATGCGAGCGGGCCGTGGACTGCGGCCCGCTCGTATTGTTTCTGTAACTTGTCCGCCTCGCGCAACCGTCACCCACGCCGGGCATGCTCCGCCCCCGGGCAACGGCCTGGTTGGCTATCACGGTCAGTGCGAAGTATCGCGGGCGCGGCATCGGCAGGCGCCTGATGCGCGCCGCTGAGCGGTGGGCGAAGGCACAGGGCGCTGTCGACCTTCTCCTCGACTGCCATGCTGCCACCAGAGCGGCGATCCGCTTCTACGAGACGCTCGGGTACCGTGTCCGAGGGCTCATACTCGCCAAGCCTAGGGCCACTCCGGATCATCGACTGTCAGATTGAGGCTCATGGGATGAGGGTTCTCTGCGAGGACCTGGCCAGATGGACAGGGACAGAAGACACGAGCGGGCGGTAGTATCGATGCCAGATCCGAAGCGAAGGGTGCATCTTGAGCCTGAAGTGCCGTGGCGTCGCTTGCGGTCGTGACCGACGCGGATGAAAGGCTCTGGGCGAGGTGCCCGAACGAAGTTGGCATGTGTGGGGGAGAGAACGGGGCGGGAGGACACGATGGCGAACCGGTACGTCTGTGCAGCGCGTCTAGACCAGCTCCAGCAGGCCGGGCGCCTGGCCGTTTCGCTCGACGGGCAAGCGATCCTGCTGGTCGCGCAGGGCGAGCGCGTCTATGCCCTGGACAATCGCTGCCCGCACATGGGCTTCCCACTGCATCGCGGCACCGTCCACGACGGTATCCTGACCTGCCACTGGCACCATGCCCGCTTCGATATCGCGACCGGTGGGACGTTCGATCCCTGGGCCGGCGATGTTCGAACCTACCCGGTCGACATCCGCGGGGACGAGGTGTGGGTCGATCTGACTCCACCGGCAGATGCCCTGGAGCGACAATGCACCCGGCTGCGCGAGGGCCTGGAGCGCAATATCCCGCTGGTGATCGCCAAGGCCGCCATCGCCATGCTCGACGGTGCCGGGGATCCAGTTTTGCCGGCCCGGGTCGGCCTCGAATTCGGTACGAGGTATCGCCGGGAGGGCTGGGGGCAGGGACTCACGATCCTCGCCTGCATGGTGAATCTGCTCCCGCACCTGGCGCCGGAGGATCGGGCCCAGGCGCTCTACCACGGGCTGTCGGCGGTGGCCAACGATACCCGCAACTCGTCGCCGCGCTTCCCACTCCGGCCGCTGCCGGGAGGTCCGCATGACGTTGACACGCTCAAGCGCTGGTTTCGGCGGTTCATCGAGGTGCGCGATGCCGAGGGGGCCGAGCGGTGTGTCGTCTCGGCGGTGCACTCTGGCGCCGAGCGCCGGCAGTTGGCGGACATGCTGTTCGCGGCCATCACCGATCACCGGTACGTCAGCACCGGCCACCCGCTCGACTTCACGAACAAGGCGCTCGAAGCGCTGGACGCCGTGGGCTGGGATCTAGCTGAGCCGATACTCGCGAGCCTGGTGCCAAGCTATGCCGATGGCGACCGGATGGAGGAGTCGAACCAATGGCGTCACCCAGTCGACCTCGTAGCAATTCTCGACGAGGTGTTCGCGGCCCTACCCGAAGCTCTCAGCGCCGGGCGCGCGCGCCGCGGCACATGGCAGGGCGCGAGACACCTCGTTCCGGTGCTGCTCGGGGACGACCCGCGCGCGATCGCCGAGGGACTGCTGGAGGCGCTGAGGCAAGGGGCCTCCGAGGTCGACCTGGCCGCCACGGTCTCCTACGCTGCCGCGCTGCGCATCGCCCGCTTCCCGACGAGTAACGAGTTCGGGGACTGGGATACGGCGCTGCACACGTTCACGTTCGCGAACGCCGTCGAGCAGGGGCTGCGCCGGGCGCCCTCGCCGGAACTGCTCCGCGGCGTGTTCGACGCGGCGATGAGCGTCTACCTCGACCGGTTCCTCAACGTGCCGGCTGTGCGGCTACCGGCGGTCGATGAAGCTCCCATTGACCCGCGGGCGCTGCTGGACGAGCTGGCGGCGCTGCTCGATCGGCAGCAGCAAGTCGACGAGGCTGGTCGCCTGGTGGCTCGCTACCTGGCCGGCGGGGGCGATCCAGCGACGCTGATCGCGGCGCTGGGGCGGTTGTTGCTGCGGGAGGATCGCAACTTCCACACGATCCAGATGGTCGAGGCTGCAGTCCGTCAAGCTTCGCACCGCGGGCGATCCGAGGAGGCCACGCACATCCTGGTCGCTGCGGCGCGCTATCTTGCGGCGCACGCGCCCACGGTGCGGGCGCAGAGCCAGACCTTCCGGATCGCCCGGCGCCTGCACCGTGGTGAGCGCCTGTACGAGGACTGAGTGACGTTGGGACCCTTCCCGCGCCTGCGGGCCAGATCTTTCTAAAGTTAGCTCGCGGCTGCCGAGCGCCCTTTGCAGGCAGCGGCAGCGGGTGCTGTGCCGCCGGCAGGGGCTGTCAATTCCGACTGTTACCCCTGCTGCTCCTCATCCTCCGGCAGTACCACGCGGATGTGCAGCTCGCGGAGCTGCTGCTCGTCGATCGGCGAGGGCGCGCCGAACATCAAATCCTGCGCGCGCTGGTTCTTCGGGAAGGCGATGACCTCGCGGATGTTCTCCTCCCCGGCCAGGATCATGACTGTGCGGTCGAGACCCGGTGCCATGCCGCCATGCGGCGGGGCCCCGTACTCGAAGGCGCGCAGCAGGTGGCCGAAGCGCCGCTCGATCTCGGACTCGTCGTAGCCCATGATGCGGAAGATCGCGTTCTGAACCTCTCGCCGGTGGATCCGGATGCTGCCGGTGCCGAGCTCCCAGCCGTCGGCGACCAGGTCGTACGCCTTGGCCCGCACCCGGCCCGGGTCGGTCTCCAGCAAGGGCACATCCTCGTCGACTGGCGCGGTGAACGGGTGATGCATCGCCTCCCAACGGCCGGCCTCGGCGTCCCACTCGAAGAGCGGCGGATCGACCACCCAACAGAAGGCGTGTACCCCGGTATCGACGAGCCCCAACTCGTGGCCGAGGTGGCTCCGCAACCGGCCGAGCACGTTGGCGGCCACGCTGGCCTGATCTGCCACAAGGAGGACTAGGTCTCCCGGCTTGCCACCCAACCGACCAGCAATGCCGTCGATCTCCTCGCCGCTGAGGAACTTGGCGACGGGAGAGCGGGCGCTGAGTGCCCCCTCCTCCTGCTGCAACGCGAGCCACACCAGCCCGCGGGCGCCGAAGCTGCGCGCGAGCTCGGTCAGCTCATCGGTCTGGCGCCGCGACGCGCCCGCCAGTCCCGGCGCGACCAGTCCGCGCACCACGCCCCCCTCTTCGACGGCGCGGGCGAAGACAGAGAACTGGCTGCCGGTTACGATGTCGGTCACGTCGCCGATCTCCATGCCGAACCGCAAATCCGGCTTATCGCTCCCGTAGCGGAGCATCGCCTCGGCGAACGTCAAGCGCGGGAACGGCTTCTGGCGGATCGGCTTGCTCGAGAACCGCTCGAAGAGCTCGGTGTAGAGTCCCTCGATCAGAAGCAGAACGTCCTCGACGTCGACGAACGACATCTCGAGGTCGAGCTGGGTGAACTCCGGCTGCCGATCGGCCCGCAGGTCTTCGTCGCGCATGCAGCGAGCGATCTGGTAGTAGCGGTCGAAGCCGGCCACCATCAGGAGCTGCTTGAGCTGCTGCGGAGACTGGGGCAGCGCGTAGAAGTGACCGGGAAACAGGCGGCTGGGGACGACGTAGTCTCGAGCGCCTTCCGGCGTGCTCTTGATCAGCATCGGTGTCTCGACCTCGACGAAGTCGCGCTCGTCAAGGTACTGCCGGATAAAGCAGGTTACCTGGTGGCGCAACATCAGGTTGCGCTGCATGCGCTCGCGCCGGAGGTCGAGGTACCGGAACTCGAGCCGGAGCGACTCATCGACCTCAGCCTCCTCATGGATCGGGAAGGGCAGCGGCTTGGACGGGTTGAGGATCTCGATCCGCTCGGCCAGCACCTCGATCTCGCCGGTGGGTAGGGAGAGATTGACCGTCCCCTCGGGCCGGGCGACCACACGGCCGGTCACCGCCAGCACGTACTCGCCGCGGACCCGCTCGGCGACGGCGTGCGCGCCCGGCGAATGCTCCGGGTTGGCGACCACCTGGGTGATGCCATACCGGTCGCGCAAGTCGAGGAAAATCAGGCCGCCGTGATCGCGCCGCCGGTTCACCCAGCCCTTGAGCGTCACGACCCGGCCGGCATCGCCGATCCGGAGCTCTCCACAGGTGGTGTAAGACCGCGCGCCTGGCCGTCGCGCCGTCACCGGGGATTCCGTCATGCTGTCACCTCTCCTCGTCCCAGTACCGGTTCCCCACCGAGTGTTCCACACGTCAGCCGTCGATCGCTGTCGGCTCGTTCCGGCGCAATCGTGCCTCGGTGTCGAGCGTCCACCGTCGTAGGGACTGCTCGGCATCGAGGCCGGCGTCCTGGGCAAGCGCGCACAACGCTGCCAGCGCCAGCGGGAGCCTGTCCTCGGCCATGCTGCGATCTCCGAATGCCGATCGCCAGGCGGACAGTTCGCCTGCCGGAATCACCTCGAGACCGCGCCGGCGAGCTCGGCGGATCAGCGCCTGCGCCCGCGCGAGCGCCGGCATCGCCGCCGGTATGCGTCCCAGCGGGTGCTCGTCGGCTTGTCCACGCTCGTGGCGCTCCGCGTCCTTGATGCGCTCCCAGTTCGCGAGGACGGCTCCCGCGGTCTCGGCTGTGACATTTCCGAAGACGTGGGGGTGCCGCCGCACGAGCTTGGCGATCTCATGCCTGGCGACTTCCTCCAAGGTGAAGTCGCCCGCTTCCTCGGCGATCTGGGCGTGCATCAGCGCCTGGAGCAAATAGTCGCCCAGCTCGTCGCGGAGCGCTTCGGGGTCGCCGGACTCGATGGCATCGGCGACCTCGTAGGCCTCTTCGATGAGGTGGCGAAGCAGCGTGCGATGGGTTTGCTCGCGATCCCAGGGGCATCCACCGGGCGCTCGCAGCCGAGCCACGATCCGCTGGAGAGCCTCGACGCTCTGAGCGTCCTCGACAGGCACTGCGGGCAGATAGACAGCGGTCAGGTGGTCGACCTCCCGGTGGTCGAGCTCGTAGAGCGGGATCTCCCACGTCGCCGCCTCTGCTGTCCCGGCGGCCTGTACCAAGGTCACCGGCCAATCTTCCGGATACAGCCGGAACAGCGCCAGCTTGACGTCACCAGCGATCAGCCGGCTGTAGACCTGTCCGATAAGCGCTGGTCGCAGCGGTGAGAGCGGCCAGCCACCGCCCGAGAACGGCTGGCGCTCGACGCAGGCGACCAGCTCCAGAGCGTCGACGATCTGGAGGTTCTCGCCCAGCGCGTCGATCCCGAGCAGGGGCAAAGTCACGTCCACGAAACTCAGTCCGGGCACGATCCGCACCCGCAGACCCCGTTCAGGAGCCCGCTGCAAGACGAGACGCGCGCTCGCCTCGCCGACCAGCGGGTGGCCGGGCACGGCGTAAACGAGCGGCCCACGCGCTGCTTCGAACAGGAGGGAGTCGACGATGCCCTGGTAGACCTCCTCGAAGGTCTCGGCCCGTTCGTAGAGCTCGTCGAAGGAGGGCGAGGCGCTGGCCTCGGGTAGCTCGGCAACGGTAGGGTGCCGGCGCGTGCGCAGGAAGACTCGCCCTGCCCGCAGGGCCTCGCGGGCTTCCAGCGTCAGGAGCTCAGCTCGTCCCGGCCCCAACCCGACGATCGTGATGTCAGCGACCCCGCTCACGATACGCGTTCCCGTGCGCGTGTGCCGTCGCCCCCGCGGCTCAGCACCGCGAGAAAGGCCTCCTGGGGAATCTCGACGCTGCCCACTTTCTTCATGCGGGCTTTGCCTTCTTTCTGCTTCTCCAGCAGCTTGCGCTTGCGGGTCACGTCGCCTCCGTAGCACTTGGCGAGGACATTCTTGCGGAGCGCCCGGATGGTCTCGCGAGCGATGACCCGGCTGCCGATCGCCGCCTGGATCGGCACATCGAAGAGCTGGCGCGGGATAAGCGTGCGAAGCTGTTGCACCAGCTCGCGGCCCCGGTGGTACGCCTGGTCGCGGTGGGTGATCAGCGAGAGGGCGTCGACCGGCTGTCCGTGTACCAGGATGTCGAGCTTGACCAGGTCTCCAGCACGGTAACCCTCGAGCTGGTAATCGAGCGAAGCGTAACCCTGCGACCGCGACTTGAGCTGGTCGTAGAAGTCGACGATCAGCTCGGCCAGCGGCACGTCGAACACCAGGCGCACGCGATCCTCGTCCAGGTAGTCCATCTCGACCAGCTCGCCGCGGCGCTCAGTTGCCAGCTCCATGATCGCGCCGATGAAGCGGGAGGGGGTCAGGATCGTGACGCGCGCCCAGGGCTCGCGGATCTCCTCGATCTCGCCGGCCGGGGGCATCTCCGATGGCTTGTTGATCGTCACGGTGGTGCCGTCGCGCTTGACGACCTCGTACTGCACGCTGGGCGCCGTCGCCAACAGGTCGAGCTTATACTCCCGCTCCAGCCGCTCCTGGATGATCTCCATGTGCAGCAGGCCGAGGAAGCCACAGCGGAAGCCGAAGCCGAGCGCTTCGGAGGACTCCGGCTCGAAGACCAGCGCGGCATCGTTCAGTCGCAGTCGCTCCAGCGCGTCGCGCAGCTCCGGATACTCGTCGCTGTTCACTGGGTAGAAGCTGGCGAAAACCATCGGCTTGACAGGCCGGTAGCCGGGCAGCGGCCGGCTGGCCGGGCGGTCGCGATGGGTGATCGTATCGCCGACCTGCGCGTCTCGCACGACCTTCAAGCCGGTCGCGACGTAGCCCACCTCGCCAGCGGCCAGTTCGCCGACGGGTGTCATCAACGGCCGGAACTGGCCGATCTCCAACGCCTCGGACGCTACGCTGGTGGCCATCATCAGGATGGGATCGCCGGTCTGGATGCGGCCATCGACCACCTTGACATAGGCGATCACCCCCTTGTACGGGTCGTAGTGCGAGTCGAAGATCAGCGCGCGGAGGGGAGCCTCGCGGTCGCCCGACGGGGGCGGGATCTTGCGGACGATCGCCTCCAGGATCTCCGGGACGCCGATCCCCTCTTTGGCCGAGGCGAAGATGATCTCGTCCTCGAGCAGGCCGATGTGATCGGTGATGTCCTGTGCCACCTTCTCTGGCATGGCATTGGGTAGGTCGATCTTGTTGATCACCGCGATGATGGCCAGGCCGTGATCGATGGCGAGCGCGACGTTGGCCAGTGTCTGTGCCTCGATGCCCTGGGCCGCGTCGACCACGAGCAGGGCTCCCTCACAGGCGGCCAGGCTGCGGCTGACCTCGGACGAGAAGTCGACGTGGCCGGGCGTGTCGATCAGGTTGAGCACGTAGGTGCGGCCGTCGCTGGCGGTGTACTCCATCCGCACGGCCCGCGCCTTGATGGTGATGCCCTTCTCGCGCTCGAGGTCCATCGAGTCGAGCACCTGCTCCACCATCTCCCGGTCGCTGATGGTGTGCGTGAACTCCAGGAGACGGTCGGCCAGCGTCGACTTGCCATGGTCGACGTGGGCGATAATGCTGAAGTTGCGAATCAGCTCCTGAGCCGTCATAGCGCCCCTCGAACGCGCCGCCTTCGGCGTCACCGTGCAAGTATAGCCGTCACAGCCGCGCTCAATCGGCGTTACTCGCCGTCGAGCGCCGCTTGGAGGCAATGCGTCGAAACAGTGTCTGCAGCTCGGGGACGCTGAGGAAGTAGGCAGCGACGAAGTAGCAGGCGGCCACTGCTGCCAGCGTGTAGGCGAAGGCGAGTACCTGGCTAACCGAGCGACCAGTGGCCGGGTCGGTCGCGATGGCCAGGGGTCCAGCCAGCCACCAGCCGGCCGCGGCCATCAGTGCTCCAGCAGCCAGCACCCGCGCCAGCGATCCGAGGAGCCCAGTTCCGAAGCCGCCCAGACGGCGACGCAGCACCAGCAGGAGAATCGCCATCTCCAGGGTGGTGGTGAGCGACAGGCTGAGGGCTAGGCCGCGATGGCCGAGGGAGGGCATCAACAGCCAGCTCAGCGCGATGTTGGCGGCGATGGTAACGACTGCAGCAAGGACCGGAGTCAACGTATCGTGCATGGCGTAGAAGGCGCGGGTGACGGCCTCGACGACCGCGAAGGCGACCAAACCGGGGGCGAAGTAGCCGAGCGCGGCCGCAACCAGCTCGGTCGAGGTCGCCGAGAAGGCGCCGAACTGGAACAGCACCTGCACGATGCTCGTGCGGAACAGCAGGAGTCCCAGGGTTGCCGGGATAGTGAGGAAAAGCAATGGGGAAAGGGCTTGCTGAAGCGTCCGGCGCACGCCAGGGAGGTCGCCCACAGCGAACTGCCGGGCCATCAGCGGGAAGATCACGGTCGAGAGGCTGAGCGCGAGCACGCCGTGCGGCAACATGAAAAGCTGGAAGGCGTAGTTGAGCGCGGAGACGTGCCGCTCGCCCAGCCGAGAGGCGAAGTTCGTCAGCACGATCATGTTTATCTGAAAGGCGGCCTGCCCCAGGATGCGCGGCGCCATCAAGCGGCCGACTTGATCCAGCCCCTCGGTGCGCAGATCCAGAGCCGGGACGAAGCGCCAGCCGCGGCGTAGCAGGTCGAGGAACTGGATACCGGCATGGCCGATAGCGCCTCCGATGACGCCGATCGCCAGGCCGAACGGCCCGTAGGCGGGAGCGAGGAAGAGGGCGCCGAGGATGATGCCGAGGTTGTAGAGCACCGGCGCGAAGGCGGCCACCGCGAAGGCGTGCTGGGCTTCGAGCATCCCTTTGCCGGCTGCTCCGAGGCCGAGGAGGAGCGGGGAGAGCAGGAGCAAACGGGTCAGGTCGGTTGCGAGCTCTTGCTGTGGCGGGGCGAGACCGGGGGCGACCAGCGCGCGGATCAGCCATCCCGCGAGCAGAACGGTGAGCAGCGAGGCGGCCGCGAGCACGACGAGCGCCAGCGTGAGGACGGTATTGGCGAGCCGCCAGGCGCGCGCCCGGTCGCCGCGAGCGAGCAGCCCGCCGAAGACCGGGATGAACGCCGATCCGAAAGCGCCGCTCATCACCACGAGGAAGAGGAGATCGGGGATGCGGAAGGCGGCCACGTAGGCGTCGTAGTCGGGGCCGGTGCCGAAGCGGGCCGCGATCAGCATCTCGCGAACCAGGCCGAGCACGCGGCTCAGCACGAACGCGGCCGCGACGATCGCAGCGTTCCCGGCTACGCCGCGGGTGGTATCGCCATCGATGCTGGTCAACTCCTGGGTCTGCCCAGGCGCGGCATCGCTCACGGGCCGAATTGTAGAAGACTAGCAACGCGGCGTTAGTGGTCGTGCTGACGATGTCGCTGAACGCGCGAACGGTAGTGTGGAGAAGGCCGCATGACAGGTGACGAGAAAAGTGTCATCATTAGTTCGCCGTGCGTTTAGTAGCTCCAGAGGAGGGCTGCACGCATCATGCCCCTAGACACGCGATTTGAGCAGTTTATAGACGACATCACCGATCTGAAGCCGCTTCGGGTCTGGGAGGCCGCTTGCGCCAAGGGTGCCGTCACTTCGGACGTACTGGTGGGCTAACACCAGAGGCCTGCCCTGTCGATCAAAGTAGTAGACTATCTGGCTCATACTGCAGTGTTCGGTGTGGCTCGGGTTACTCACATGACGAGCCTTGCCTTTCAGACGAGGAGTTAGTTCGCCCCGCTGAATGCGATCTAGAAAGCTGTGATTCTTGAAGAGCATGCGCATTTCTTCCTGAGTGACGTACTTCACTTCCGGAAAGGAGGGAGACTCCATGGCTGTCGCTCCTATCGTGAGCAAGCTGACCCAAATCGCTAGCGCATATCTTGATGGCAAGCTTTCCTTCGACGAGTTCGAGAGCGAGTTCATCCATCTTACTTGGCCTGTGCATCCGATCTTCGACGAGTCGCTCCAGGAACTTGTCTTCAATATCGACGCTGCTATCGTTCGATATCATGAGGATATCCTGGACGAACAGGAATTTCGCCGCGAACTGGCAGCGCTTATTCGGCAACTGCAGGTGACGGTGGATAATGAGGCCGTTACTAGAACGCATACGGCCACAAC
>Ga0101941_1000981_pt1 | contig 28056 bp, 31 predicted proteins | sample DewCreD2012metaG_3_FD_75242 | JGI IMG/M metagenome (GOLD analysis project Ga0101941, IMG submission 75242) | Hot spring sediment bacterial and archeal communities from British Columbia, Canada, to study Microbial Dark Matter (Phase II) - Dewar... ...
TTGAATAATTTGGAACTCCCCTTAAACCCAATACCCTGCACATCTCTCCTGAGGATAGTAAAAACTCCTCTAAGTCCCTATAAGACATGTTCCTTATGTATATCTTTAAAAGTACACATGAGATTAACTGAGGAAGACTATATATGTGCGGACTCTTCTTGTGTGAATACATTGGAAGTGTTTGTCTTGTAACAAAATATGCCACCTTTAAAAACCTCTTGTATCTACCTTCCTTTTTATTCCGTTTAAGATTAAAATTACTACTAAATCTCATTTGCCTCCTTAAGGTATTGTGGATCATATCTAATTTATACCTTAAGGAGGCTGCTTGATACATATCTTTGCAACAGAGCATATACTATCGTTAATTTCTTTGCTCCACCGACGTCTGGATGAAGCAGTTCCTATTCCAAAGCAATTTCATGATGATGGAACATAGCCCTGGTATGACTGCGATGGATAAGAACAGGGCAAAATACGACTGTAGGTAGTGAAAGATTAGGAGAATAGTGCCTTAGGCTATAGTTGACAATATATTAAGAATGTTCAGTAAATAAACTGTGTACTTTAACAAAGTAAGGGCTAACAAGCCGAATTCAGAAGCATCTTCAGCCAGACTAGTAAGGCAATAAGGTCATTTTGTGTCATGTCTAGTCGCGATGGGAATTTGGTCATATTTGGTGCCTGCAATGGGAGAAAAGTTCCTACATATAATTTTAAATAAAAGGAGGTGAATTAAGGAATCATGGGTTATGGTTTGATGGTTACCTCAGAAGGTGTTGCGTACTGGTTCTTTCGCCTCAATGGTTGTCTTACTATTACTAATTTTATAGTTCATCCGGACCTTGTTCGATCTGATAATCAAAGAGGACAACTTACGGAGATAGACATCTTAGCTGTTCGTTTCCCATATCGTTGTGAACTTTTTACTTCAAGTAATCCAATGAGGGATCATGAAGTTTTTAACCAGAATAGTAAGATTGATTTTGTGATTGCTGAAGTAAAACGAAGTGGACTATGTCGCCTTAACGGCCCTTGGATAAGACAAGCTGATGAGAATCTTAATCGGTTGCTCTATGCTATTGGTACGTTTCCACCAGATAGAGTTCCCGATGTTGCAAATGCTCTCTATTGGGAAGGTGGTTATGAAGGTGAACAATTTCATGTACGCCTTTTTGCTATTGCAGAAAGAAAACCCAATAATCAGTTACCTGAAAGAGTTGTTCAGCTTTCTTGGCAAGACGTGTTAACCTTTATCTATAATCGCTTTAGAGAATATCAAAGACATAAAGCTCAGAATGACCGGTGGGACAGTCTTGGCAGGTGGCTTTACCATAGAGCTCAGGGATTGTCAGAGTTTCAATTCATTGACGAAGTGTTAGCTCTTATGTAAGGGGGTAATTGCTATGTGGGTATTCGGTTATGGATCTCTAATGTGGGATGGATGGGAAAAGAAATTTAAAGGTATAAGGTATGAACAAGCAAAGCTTTACCATTATCATAGAGCATTTAACAAGAAATCCATTAAAAACTGGGGTACACCTCAAAATCCTGGACCAACGCTTGGGCTTGAACCAGAGGAGGGAGCTAAGTGTATAGGTTGTGCATTTGAATTTCCTGATGACCAATGCCAAGCTGTGTTAAGTTATCTTAAAGAACGTGAAGGTCCTAGTTTTAAAATTGAAAAACTTAAAGTTGTATTGAAAGATGGTAGAACAATTAGAGCATATACATCCGTAAATGATCGAACCGCATCTACGTATATTGGAAATTTAAGTCTTGAAGAACGAGCTAGAATGGCAATTAATGCATCTGGAACTAGTGGTAACTGCCTTGATTATGTACTGCAACTTCATAAGAAGTTAAAAGAACTTGGAATTATTGACCCATATGTAGAGGAATTTCTAAAAGTTATTGAATCAATTAGAGGTGTTTCAGAGAGCAGGTGAAATGATAAAAATTTTTGCAGAGCAAAGGCTTAGCGATTTCCTTGATGAACGCCTGAATAGACTAAGACAAGAAGTTCAGAATCAGGACACAAATTATTTATTAAATGTAAATGAGACGTCATTTATCGATTACCTTGTTAATCGCTACCAGGTTGAACTATTGGTTTTCTATTGGGATCAGATTTCTGTGTCTTATTGTGAGAAACTTATTCCTGCTGAGCTCTTTCCACCTAGTTTTCATGTAAGACCTGGCAAATCTTATCCTAGGCAGGTAATTACTTACCATTTACCATTCTCTGGAGATAAAGAGCTACTAAAGTGTCAGCCATCTAGATATATTATGTGGACAAAAGATATACGCTTAGAGGGTGATTGCGTATGTTTTGATGTTATTAACTGGCAAGATGATGCTGAAGCAATAAAGCGTGAAGCTGATAACATTATTGGTACATTCGACGGCAGGCTGAAAATGTTTCTAAAGAAGTGTTGGAATTTAACAGTAGATTGGAAAAAGAAACTCAACAACTTGTGCAGGCACGTAAAGCCTATATCCTCAAGCAAGAAAACCTAGTAGCTTCCTTGGGTGTTCCTGTTAGAAAGGCCGGTCAGGTACCACCTACCTTTTCTATCCCAATTACTAAAAAGAATATCATTGTTAAAAAACCTGATGCTCCAACTTCGCCATTTATGCCAGAGCCAACTCTTGATGAAGAAGTTTATCAAGAAATTCTAAAAATTATTTACGAAACAGGAATAGAGATGGAACGGCATCCAAGTATATATCGTGATAAAGATGAGGAAACCTTGAGAGATCACTTTATAATGGTATTGTCGCCTCATTTTGAAAGTGTAACAGGTGAAACATTTAACAAATCTGGAAAGACGGATATTTTAATTCGGCACGAGAAGCAGAATATTTTTATCGCTGAGTGCAAATTCTGGAAAGGTATAAAGATATTTTACGATACTATTGATCAATTGCTTGGTTACCTCACTTGGAGGGATTCTAAAGCTGCAATTGTGTGTTTTGTAAAAAATAAAGAACTTGATCCTGTACTAAAGACCATTGAGCAAGAAATAGTAAAACACTCTTGCTTTATTAAGTACTATGGTAAGAAAGAAGAAGGTTGGTTTATGTTTGAATTCCACCTGAAGGATGACCCCACACGAAGCGTTAAACTTGCTGTGCTATGTTTTCATTTCCCATGAAACTCATTTTGATGTTTAAGGCAATACCTTAGTACTTATTCTTCTAGAACATTGGTTCCCAATCCTTATAAAAACAGTCTACTAGCATGGTTTGTTAGTGAACTTTACGTGGAATTTCATAGTGGGTTTAAAATTGACAAATACAATATATTGTGGTTTCTTTTAATAAAGACCTATATCTTGTGATAAATAGGCTATTATAACAGGAAAGAAGAGTAATATGTACACGATGAATGCGGTTACTAAAAGAGTACCAAGATTATCATGGAATGACATTATTGCATTAGTAATAGCAAATCCGGGGATAAATTTTTGTTTTCCTGCGGGTGTGTTACCGCATCCTGCAAAGGTTGGCTTTATACCTCCACATTTTTCAGAATGGAAAGGAGAAAAAGAGGCCTGGAAACTTCTTCTCAAAAATGGTGGGCGCATACATGTACGTATCAGCAAGAATAATTCTTTGGAAGTTCATTTTGATCAATGGGATCCGGACCAAGGCTTAATTAACCTTTTAAATCATATTTTAAAGGAAACTCAGTTTGGTTTCCTGATTATGGTGGGAGGTTTAATTATTGCTGATAAGATAATAAACAAAAGGAGATATTATAATGGGTAATTACCATGTTGTTCCTCGTGGCGATAAATGGGCTGTCATAGGAGAGAATAAGAAAAAAGCAGACTCTCTTCACGATACTCAAAAAGAAGCAATAAGAAGAGGAAAAGAGTTAGCACAACGTGAGGGAAACGAACTCATCATACATGGGAAGGATGGAAAAATAAGAGATAAAGACAGCTACGGTAATGATCCGTTTCCGCCAAGAGATAAGAAATTCTGAATCTAGAAAAAGTAGAGGATCGAAGTTATTTTTCTGTGAAAGTCTTACACTAGGGAATGAAAATATAAGTAAGAATAAAGAGGAAAAAGCATCTAAGGGGGTTAGAGTTGAATGATCTAATTTTAAAATTAGTAATTTCCCTACATTCAAATCCTGGTGTGTATGCTTTACTACTTGGTTCCGGGGTATCTAGAGCAGCAGGAATTCCAACGGGATGGGAGATTGTTTTAGATCTTATTAGAAAAATTGCAAAGCTAGAGGGTGAATCTCCAGAACCTAGTCCAGAGACATGGTATCGTCAAAAATTTGGAGAAGAACCTAATTACTCTAAACTTTTAGAACGTTTGGCTAGTACACAATCGGAAAGGAATGCCTTGTTACGCTCATATTTTGAACCTAGTGATAAAGATCGTGAAGAAGGTCGGAAGATGCCAACACTAGCACATAAGGCTATTGCTTCCCTTGTAAAAAATGGATACATACGAATTATCTTAACTACAAATTTCGATCGCTTACTTGAGAGTGCTCTTGAAGAGCAAGGTATATCACCAGATGTAATTAGTTCCGAGGATTCTCTAAAGGGAGCTATGCCTTATATACACTCAAAATGTACTATTGTTAAACTTCATGGTGATTATAGAGATACTCGCATTAAAAATACTCCAGATGAAGTAGCTGTTTATTCAGATGAATTGAATAGCCTTCTTGACCGTATTCTTGATGAGTTTGGGTTAATTATTTGCGGTTGGTCAGGTGAGTGGGATACCGCTTTAAGGAATGCTATCCTTCGCTGTTCGTCCCGACGGTTTACTACTTTTTGGGCATATAAAGATAAACTAACAGAAGAGGCTAAGCGATTAATCAATTATAGACGAGCAGAAACAATTAAGATAGAAGGTGCAGATAAGTTTTTTAGTGAACTGTTAGAAAAGATTGAAGCTTTACGTGACATGGAATCTCAACACCCTCTATCAACACCTATAGCAGTAGCAACGGTTAAAAAGTATCTCTCCGAAGAGAGATATCGTATTCGCCTTCATGATTTTATTACTGATGAAATACAAAAGCTTTGTACAGAGCTTTCTTCCCCTCGATTTGATACAAAGGATGAAACAGCTATAACTAAGGAAGGTTTTCAAAAGAGAATAAAACAGTATGAAGTACTTTCTCAAACGCTAATCAGTGTTTTAACAACTTTGACCTACTTTGATAAAGGAGAGTATATAAATTATCTAACGCAAGCTATAGAGCGAATTGCTAAACCTAAATATAAAGAAGGATATGTTATTTTAGTAAATCTTCAGCATTACCCTGCACTTTTGATTTTGTATGCATGTGGAATTACTGCACTTGCTTCTAGACATTATGAGCATCTTAAAGCTGTGTTACTTGATCCTATGTACCGTGATAACGATGGGAAGCATTTTTGGCTAGAAAAACTAAATGTCTATGAAGTCTTTTATGGGGATGTAAGAAAATGGGTTCCTCGTCCCAATGCTGACCGTGAGTATACACCAGCTAGTAATTACATTTTTGATGTTATTCGTAACCCTCTTTATTCTTATTTGCCTGATGAGGAAGAATACAAGGCATTTTTTGACATTTTTGAATATCTGTTGGGTTTGGTTTATATAGATGTTGTCAAACTAAATAATGAAAATAATGAAAACCCTGTTTGGGCGCCAGTTGGTTGCTTTTGGTGGAGATATAGACACAACTGGGAATCATCACCTGTTGAAGAGTTTGTGAAATACCCTTATCTGTTAGTTCAACTTGGTTTCTTTGGAAGATCTGAAGCACGATTTAAGAGATGTCGAGATACATTTAATAGTTTCCTGCAAGAGATCAAGAGATAAAGTGGTTTTAAGTAATATGTTTTCAAAAAAATCTGTTCTGTTCCTGATTGAATTTTTGTTTGAACAAACTTTAAAATGCTCTAGTCGAGAAAATAGTTTACGGTATAAGACTCTTTAGGGTTTAAGAGTCATCGCCTTCTGTTTAAGATAGTTAAACCTAAAAATCTTAACTTAAGGAGGAATGACCATGACTCAACAATAATATATTATATCAAGGAAGTTAAATATACTTGAACTTAGCCGTACCCTTGGCAGTATAAGTGAAGCATGCAGAAAGCTAGGGGTAAGCCGCCAGCACTACTATGACATCAAGCGTGCCATAGAGGAAGAAGGTATTGAGGGGCTCCTAGAGAAATCCTGCACAGTTCCCTGTATAGGGAACCTAGTTCCACCAGAGATAGAAAAGAGGGTTCTAGATTGCTCCCTTGAGTTTCCCATTCACGGACAGGTCAGGGTTTCAAATGAGCTAAAGAGGCAGGGGATTATTGTGAGTCCCGGAGGTGTAAGGAGCATATGGATACGTCACAATCTTCAGGTAAAGGCTCTTAGGCTAAGGAGGCTCTAGAAGTGGGCTGCAGAAAACAGTGGAGTGCTAACCGGGTCTCAGGTACAAGTCCTTGAAGCAGCTAAGGGAGAAAAGGAGGTTTTTGGGGAGGTTGAGAGCCATCATCCGAGGTTTCTACTTGCCCAGGACACCTACTACATAGGCTACATCAAAGGGGTAGGAAGGCTTTATTATCAGACAGCCATAGACACTTACTCGAACGTTGGGTTTGCCAAGCTCTACCTTGAGAAGACCTATCTTACTGCTGCTGATTTTCTTAACGACAGGGTGCTTCCCTTCTATGATGGGCATGGAGTAAGGGTATTGAGGGTTCTTACGGACCACGGGACTGAGTACTGCGGTAGGGTAGAGGGTTCATCCCTATGAGCTATTCCTACATCTAAACGACATTGAACACACGAAGATAAGGGTAAGAAGATCCCAGATAAACGGGACTGTAGAGAGGTTAAACCAGATAATTAAGGAGGAGTTCTACAAGGTAGCTTTTAGGAAAAAACTCTACAGGGCACTGGAGGAGATACAGGCAGATCTAGATGGTTTCATGACATACTACAACAGTGAGCGTACTAATCAGGGTAAGCACTGCCAGAGCAAAACTCCTCGAATGGCCTTCATAGAGGGTCTGGAGCTATACGGGAAGTATGTTTATGAATATAATATGGAAGAAATGGAAGAAAATGAGGAGACTCGATAAAATGTAGTAGAACTAACCAGAAGACCGACTGTAAACACAATTATCGTTCATGGCAAATAATGCTACCTTTAAAAATCTATTGTATCTTCCTTTCTATTCCGTTTACTACTAAATCTCATTTGCCTCCTTAAGGTATAAAGGAGGCTGCTTATACATACTTTGCAACAGAGCAAGTAATATTATATTCTAAATCATTGAAATCTTACAATAAGTTAAGGGAAGAGATGTTCTTTGTTTTCTATATTTTACCTAACTAAGTTAACTAAGTTTTATGTAATCTTGTGATTGTAAAGAGTGGAGAGAAAAACCGATTTTTGATATTATTTGTTTATCTATCATATCAATTAATTAAAAAGGTGTTTGCAATAGGGCAATATAAATTAAGGTATAACAATTAGTTTAACTTGACTGCATGGATTGTATGGTTTTTCAAGTTTTGAAGCCTGCATCAGTTTGTTGGTTTGTTAAAGTCTGTGCCATGCAATCTTGTGTCAAGTTAGCCAAAACGTTAAGTCTTAAAATGCCTAATTTTGTTGGGGTGTTAAGATGAAGTTCAAAGCTGACTTTATATTCAGAAAGAAAAAGAAAGAGAAAGAGTTCAAACTCGACTTCCTGCTCAGGGAGGGAGCTGGATTCGACAAGCTAGTTGCCCTGATTGAATCTAACCCGCAGTACGTATTTAAGATTACTAAGCGAGAAAAGATCGACAAGCGGAAGAAGCGATCAAAGGATGAAGGGTGGGTTGAGGTCACACACAAAAAATACAAAGGGAAAATACTACTATCCAAGAACAATGGGGTGTGCAAGGCTACCGTCACCGATAATACGGATAGTTCCAAGTTGATCGGTGCTTGGACAAGTTGGTTAGCCAGAAATGCAAGTGGTCTTATTTCAGGGCTGGATATACGGTTCGAGTGACCAGTAATAGCTAGCAAACTTCTTAGATTCTGAAGCAAATGGCACAAAAAATTTAAAACTTCTCTTACTAATTTCCTTTTCCCGTATGGTACAACCTTGTATATTGTAAAGCTATTTTACATAATCATTGTAGAATTGTAGGGTTCCCAGTAAAGGACAAGGGTACAAAATATCATATCCCTATAGTAAGAACAGGATAGAGAACGGTTGGTCCTATCTTTATTAATTGAAACTTGCAAACAGATTAAGATAAACTAAAGCCTATTCTAAGCTTATATGGAATCTATGACTGGAAGCAGATTTTCTAACCTATTATATAACAATCTTAATCTGCTAAGAAAGCCCTGCATTTTTGCCTTTTAAGCTTTGCTTTAGGCATTCTTAAATTTTTAGACTTTTAAAACAAGGATAAAAAAAATTCTTCAGTTTTATTATAATATAACGAAAATAATGAGAGGAGGAAGGAGAGTAAGAAGCAAAAATGTCTGAAGAAATAAAACCATCGATAGGAGAATGGATAGAGGTTACCGTATGCTCGTTTTGTTTAGAATCAGGAAGATCTCTTGAGGTGGTTAACTCATCCAATCAGACTAAGTGTAGGTCTTGTAAAAAAGATACCAGAGGGACAATAGTAAAAGTATCTGTATGCCCGTTTTGTTATAACCTAATTACTAAATTTGACACTGAGTGCAGGTCTTGTAGAAAACCATTAAAGGGTGAGGAGTATTTAAGGGCTTTATTAAAACACTATAAGAATTCTAAAGCTAAAAATAATGAGAAGATTATACAGTTATTCAATAAGGAAGGGAAGGTAGATAGAGATAGATTACTCCGTTTAGTTGAAGAATTAAGTCAGGAAGAAGAAATTCTTAAAGAACTAAAGGATGCTCTATCTAGAGAAGGACCAGTACTGAAGATAAATGATCCAGTATTAAGGAAGGAACTTCAAAAGATTAGAGAGGAAGAAACCAGCAGGGAAGATATTGATTTTGACGAAGAAGATGAAGTCGACATATTTGGTTGGCTAGATCCCAAAGACATTATATACCGGGAAAGAGAATTTGGAGCCCTTATAGTTGGACAATCAACCTCATCTATCTTTCACCATTGTGTGAATGAAATACGAAAATGCTATATACATGGATTATTTAATGCCACAGTAGTATTTTGCAGAGCTTTATTAGAAGTTGGATTAAGGGAAGCCTTAAAAAAACGAGGGTTATATAAGACTAACGAAAAAGTAATCTACCTTGATGAACGTAACCTTGAAGGCCTTCTTAGAGAATGTAAAGACAATAAAGTTTTACCGAGAAAATTTTTGGAAAAAGCACATTCGGTTCGTAAGAAGGCAAATTCCATCATCCATCCTAAAGATAAACCTATTAAGTACTCGGAAGAAGAAGCGCTTTCTACTATAAAAGATACCCTCTCTATATTAGAGGAACTATACCGATGAATAAAAAGTCCAATCAATCTTCCTTTTAAGGCTAAAGAAGCTATAAATACGCTTGCAAGTCCATGTTTTAATTAAATGGTTAATCATTAAACAATAATTCTAGGTTTATGCTACGTTGCAAACATCTTTATTCAGGAAGAGAAAAACAAATAATAGCAAAAATCCATTTTCCCTGACACCAATTACAACTATATCCATAAGCGATGCATTTTTTTGTTCTTCAATTTCCTCTTCATTATGCTACTTCCAAACTTCCTCTTTATCACTGAAATCATTTACCTTTATTAAAAGTGGATTTCTTCTCAAACTTAGAAAGCCCTATACTATTTCCACAAGGACCTATCTCAACAACTCAAGATACTAAAGCCTGTGTCCTTGTATCCAAAAGATAAAATACCTTTATCCACCTCTTCCTCTTTTCCCCACTCCTTAGAGGATAATAAAATCCTGCTACATCTTCTTTAAACCCTGTCGAGTTACAAGCAAATACCAATGCTAAGCCCCTCCTGGAGATAACTATCTCCAAAACCTTCCCTAAAATCCTCTTTATCTCTTTACCACTTATCCTACCTTTAAAAACCTCTTGTATCTACCTTTTAATGTTACAATGACTACTAGCTCTGTTTTGCCACTTTATGATATACTCAATAATATCTAATTTATACCTTAAGGAGGCTTCTTATACACATCTTTTTAACAGAGCAAGGGTGTATAATTATTAGGAGTTTGATTGAATGGACATGGGTGAAATTATAATAGTAAAGTAAATAGTTGGGTATCTTAAGATGAATGAACAGGCTATTTATCGTCTTGTGCGTAAAGGATTGATTCTGGGTTATAAGACCCGTGGACAGTGAAGGTTTAAAAAGGACTTGATAGATAGCGGGTTGAAGAAAAATCTCTTGAGAATATTAATAACCTCCTTAAGGAATAAGGAGGTTCCAAGCTGAAGTCAATCTCCCTTGTAAATCACAAGAGCAGTGTGGAAAAGACAACGGTAGCTATAAATTCTCCTGTGTTTCTTGCACAGTGTTACAAAAAAAATTGCCTTGTAATAGAAATTAACCCACAAGCAAACTATATGACCTGCTTGTTCTATTTGGTTCAGAAAAAAATATTTGACAAGCTGCTTATCAACGACAACGCTGATATTAACCAGTTCATAATTCCTACCGAAGGGAGCGTTATTCCAATTTCCAATTTTATCAATTATCTTGAATGCAGGGGTTATTCTTTAGCTGCGTAATGTGTTTACCAGGCACAATATGGTTCTAGTACTTCTGACTGAAGCAATTTAATGAATCTAAAGGAGTTAAGGTATGATAAGGATTGGAAAATTCCTGATTCAAATTCTAGTCTTAGCATTTGCAGCTACTATTACCTTCATTGCCAATATAGTTATTAGCGCTCTAAGAAGGCGATGGCAAACTGAACCATCGACAGTAGCAAAAACACAATCTGCACAAATGGTAAAGCTGTACCTAACACATGAAAGGACAGATCAAAGTCCAGCGGGTAAGGAATCAAAACCGAAATCAATTGATGGAAAGAAAACCAATGAATCACAAGGGGAATTGAAACCTGCATATACAAAAGAGCTACAAATACAGTCTGCGGACAGAATACAAACACAGCCAGTAAAGGAAGCACAGGTAACAACTGAAATCCTAGAAACACAAAAGACAGTGGAAAAAGAAACACATTCCAAAGCAACCATAGATCAAGAACAGTTTGAGGGAGATGTATCTGCACTGCCAGTCCAGAGGAAGCGACTGTCCCCCGAAAAAAGAGGAGGGAAACCACGTGGTACAGAACAGGATTCTGAAAGACTACCGATAATCTATGGCGATGTGTCCAGACCAGAGGTGGTGTGTTGGAAGAGGGAACGACAGTGGATAGTAGGTATAGAAGTTCCAGAGAAACTTTTAAAGAGCTCTAATAGTTTGCAAGTGCTTCAAAATGGAATACCTCTGATACGGGATGAAAAAGAAGAAAATCGCTGGCTATTGGAAGGAATTTCTGGGGAAGTTATTGTTAGTTGGGATGAAGGTGAAGAGGTCCAAAAGACCAGAGTTATACTTGGCCATGAATGTTACCTTCTGTTCAAGCTAAGTGTTCAAAGAGAAGGGCAAGGACGGCGTGTTAAATCACCATCTGTTGGATCGTATCTTGTTGTGGTACCAGATAATTGGGAGCGTGATGATGCAGTGTCAGGTCCTGCACGGGTGATGCCAGAGTTTATTTCTCTTGATGGATATAGGGGCCATTTCTTTGAACTTGAGAACGAGGATCAAAAAAGAATTGTTTTTCGTACTCCAAACGATAAACCTATTGTAATTGAGTCAAAGGCGCCAAGGTTCGAACTGGTAGGTATTCAACTGAAAGATGCAAGTGAAAGCATAGGACCCTTGTTTGGTCAGAAACCGCCTAAAATCCGGGCTCGGAATATACAAATATGGAAAGAAATAAAAACAATCGTTGTTGGTGAGGAAGGAGGTGGAAAGAGAAAATGGCGCATGTCTTTCAGCCCAAAGCAAGATCTAGTTGAACAGGACCTGCCTTCTGAAGTTGCAGCTAGAAGAGGAGGATGGTACTTTCTTAGATTCTATGACACAAATGATGACCTTATAGAGAGTTTAGATTTTAGATTCATATGTGCCTTGAAAGACATAAGCATACCCTGCCTATCTTCATTTTCTTCTGCGTATGCTCATAATCCAGTTAGTGTCGAATTCTACCATGAGTCTGGCTGTATTGTGTACTCGTCTAACAACTATACGAATGTTCAAATTGAACGCTACAGCAACAAAACTGTTTTGATCATTCCTCCTGACGATCCTAGGTACGACGAAACCCACTGGCTTGTGGGTTTTGAAGATGGACCTCAGATAGAAGTAACTATCTTACTGGAAAGGCTTTGGTGGGTAGTAGGAGAAGAAAACAAACCGCCTTCGGAGTCAGAATGGAAGAATCAACCTTTAATCCTTGGCCGGAGTGAATTCGCTGCTACGTCAAACAAGGCAATATGGGTACGTCTTCCAAAATACCGCTGGGTGGATAAAGTTTTTGTGGGATTCGAACAATCGAAAGCCAGACCTTATGAGATAAGGGTAAACGAGCGAACAATTTGTATTCCAATTAGAGACTTTAGCGATGCTCAAGAATTACAAAGTGTTGGTGTGATCCAACTTAATCTGTGGTGTTATCGTCAAGGAATAACTTACACTAGGACAATATGTGAACTTACTATTAGATTCAAATGTAGATTTTGTGATTTTACGCCTTTCAAAAAAGAAGACTTGTTTTATCATGTTGAATCTATTCACATAGGTGAGTTGGATAAATTCTTTCGACCTTTGAACTATCAAGAGCTGCGAAATCATATTCCTTCTCTCCCTCATAAAATATTTAAGTGTTCCTATTGCAATTTCTATGTTGAATCAGATGATCCTAGGAACCCAACTAGTGTGATCACTAAGCATATTGAACGAGACTGTCCGACAGCACCTCGTGGCGGAATGGGACCAGAACTCAGGTTTCGAGCTGTTTCCGATATTGATGAGATCCGGAAAAATGTAATCCGTAACCTCCCGCGAATTCATAAGTGTAAGCTTTGTGATCTTGACCTTCGTCAAGAAGATATGAAAGAGCATTTGCTTAGAAAACATAAAAATGAATTTTATGTTCTGTATTAAGGAGTAAGTGTTCTATGGATCTGATAGAGCTTTCTAAGCATGTGGAAGAAAGGTACCGGCGTTACTTAAAGACCACTTTTTACTTTAAAGATCCGGAACTCAGAAAGTCTTTTGAGGAAGCTCTGAACTCAGGACACCTTAGTAAAGGACCCTTCATTGAAGCAACGCCAGTATTTAAACGAGGTAAAACGCCACGTGAGTTGTTCCATGATCTACTTGGATTCGAGCCTGATGAAAAATTTTTGGAGGCAGTGCAGGGTAGTAGGCAGCTTTATAAACATCAAGAACAGGCAATCAAGAAAGTGTTTCAGGGAAATAATGTAGTTGTTGCTACTGGAACAGGAAGTGGAAAAACAGAGACCTTTCTCTATCCGATCCTGCTTCATCTTTACAAAGAGTTCCAAAAAGGAGAGCTTTGTCCAGGTGTGCGAGCTTTAATCCTTTACCCGATGAACGCTCTAGCGAATGATCAGCGCGAACGTCTTGGAGAGGTTTGCAAACGACTTATTGAAGAACATTGTTCTTTCCAATTTACTTTTGGACAGTACATTGGAGAAACTCCAGAAGATGAAAATGATTCTCAACGTCATGCTGGCGACCATATAGCAAATCGGTTGCCAGGGGAATTGGTTTTACGCTCTGAAATGCGAGAGGAACCACCTCATATCCTTTTGACTAATTACTCGATGCTTGAATTCTTGTTACTCCGACCAGATGACAGTCCACTGTTTGATAATGGGAATGCTAGGTGGTGGACGTTTCTTGTTCTTGATGAAGCACATCAGTACCGAGGTTCTCGAGGAATCGAGATGGCGATGCTTTTACGACGCCTAAAGCAAAGGTTACGAGAAGGTGGCCGTTCAGAACCATTCCGTTGCATTGCTACAAGTGCAACGCTGGTTGGCGGGCAAAATGATAGAGAAGCCGTAGCAAAGTTTGCTTCTGACTTGTTTGACGAGGAGTTTCGTAAAGAAGATATAATTCTAGGAGAAACTGAACCGATCCCTGAGCAAGGAGTGTATAACTTTAAACCTGATGATTATTGGCTTTTCAGGAAAGCTCTGAAAGAAAAAAACACAGAACTCAAGAATTGTGTTCTCAAACTTGCAACTGAACTTGGTTTGTCTTTTCCTACTAGCGAAGATTTAAACAAGATTATTGGCACATTGCTTCAGCACGATAGACGAGCAACTTACCTCCGACGCCTCATCACTGGTAATCCAACTGAAGTTCGAGAAATTGCCGATCAGGTTTTTAGAGATCTGCCAGAAGCAAAGCGAGTACCTATGTTGTCCGAGTTGATTGAACTTCTTCTACAGGCAAAGGATCCCTCTTCTGATACACCTCTTTTGTCTGCCCGTTACCACTTGTTTCTTAGGTCACTTGAAGGTGCTTTTGTTTCTTATTACCCACAAAAAAGAGTCTTTATTGATCGCAAGGTTGGTGATGAAAAGTCTATAGCATTTGAAGTTGCTCTATGTCGGGAATGTGGTCAACATTACTTTGTAGGTCAGATAAAGGGTAGGAAATTACTCGAGGCAGTTCGCGATCCAAGTGCTGATGATTTTGGAACCAGCTTCTTTCGGCCTATTGAAGATACCAATGGAGAAGAGGATGAGGAGAACGATAATATTAAGAAAAGAAATGAATTCCAACTTTGTATGTATTGCGGTGAAATTGGGAAAGGTAATCTACTGTGTGGGCATGATAATAATATGATACGAGTAGTTAAAGAAGAATCTCCCCAAGACGAGGATAGAGTAGATCAGCTGATAAGATGTGGTACCTGTGGTTACAGCGGTGCTGGGCGCGACCCTGTCCGAGAAGTGGTACATGGTACAGATGGTCCCCATGCGGTGATAGCTACAACTCTTTACCAAAAACTTCCGGAAGAGCGAAAAAAGGTGCTGGCCTTTGCCGATGGACGTCAGGAAGCTGCGTTCTTTGCCTGGTATCTTGAAAATTCATATAAGGATATTCTGAGTCGTAATCTAATTCTAAAAGTTATCCAGCATCTACATCCCCACACTAAAGGGGGCTTGTCTTTGCGAGATCTGGCGATAGGTCTTCGAGTTCTCTTCCAAGAAAAGCAAATATTTCCATCCGCTGCTAGTGACATGGAACTACGCCGTGAGGCTTGGCTTAGAGTTTATCGTGAATTCCTTACCGATGAGCCAAGAATTTCCCTAGAGGGTGTCGGTCTAGTTCGATGGTGGCTTATGTGGCCTGAGTGGTTTAAAGCCCCAGGGATTCTTACAACTCCGCCTTGGTCATTGACTGAACAAGAAGCGTGTAGTCTAGTATCCATTTTACTGGATACAATGAGAATTGATAGAGCGGTTGAGTTGCGGACCGAGAGTGGTATCTCGATTAGCTGGAGCGACCTCAATCTACAGGCTCCGCAAGTGCAATTTCGCATTGGTGCCCCCAAAAGGAAGAAGAGTGTGCGCAGTTGGGATGGTAAAGCTGGAAGACGTGCTCAATTTCTCGCCAAGATTCTTATGAGAGGTGGTATTTCAGAATCTGAAGCTCTTGAGCAAGCAGTAAAAGTTTTGAGGAGTATTTGGGATACAGTAAAGCAATGCGATGAAATTGCTTCTTCTTATGACCGCTTAATGATTACTGTAGGTGATGCTCGAAGGTTGAATCCTGATTGGTGGAGAGTTAGTCTTATCACAAATGAAGATACAATATTTCAGTGTGATACTTGCGGTCGCCTCCAATCAATCTCTGTTCGTGGGGTGTGTCTTAGGCATCGTTGCCCTGGCATGCTCAAGAAGGTAGACATTCAAGATTTGGAATCTAATCATTATCGTATCCTCTATGGGGAAGATTTACCTGGTTCCTTGCGAGTGGAAGAGCATACAGCGCAACTTGAGAAAGAAAAAGCACGTGAATTTCAGCGGGAATTCAAACAAGGCAAAATCCATATCCTAAGCTGTTCTACAACCTTTGAGTTAGGTGTGGATCTTGGTGATTTGGATACCATATTTCTTCGCAATGTTCCTCCAGAAGCGTTCAACTACGCTCAACGAGTAGGACGGGCTGGGCGACGAAGCGGATTTCCTGGATTTGCTATTACATATTGTCGCCGGGGACCCCATGATCTTTATCACTTTTCTAAACCTCAGCAGATACTTAGCGGTAAAGTCCGGCCTCCTATTCTTAGCCTTCGGAATGACAAGATTATTATACGCCATATTGTTGCAACCGTACTATCGCGCTTTTTCAGATCGTTTCCAGAAAGATTCAAGACCGTAGATAGGTTATTTAAAAATTTGGAACATCCATCTGGCGTTTCTGATTTTAAAACCTTTCTCCGGGAGCACCAAGATGAACTAGAAAAGTCTCTGTGCGCCATTGTTCCCTCTGATATAACAGCCAAGGTCGGACTTTCTGATGGGACTTGGATCAACAAAATTACATCTGATGATAGTTACTTCTCCCTAGCGGAAACAGAAGTCTCGAGCGATTACCGAATTGTTAAGAATCTTGAGAAAGCGGCTGCTGAAAGAAAAGATTATGACAATGCTAAGTGGGCTTTTATGCGAGCAAAGACAATTGCTGAAGAGGAAGTTCTCTCATTTCTTTCCCGCAAAGCAGTAATTCCAAAATATGGGTTCCCAGTAGACGTTGTAGAATTGGATACGCAGAGAACACAACAAAACCAAGAAGCATTTGAAGTCTTACTTCAGAGAGACCTGAGTATTGCAATTTCTGAGTTTGCTCCTACAAGCAGGTTGATTGCGAATAAAAGGGTATGGACTTCATATGGACTCAAACGGGTAGCTGAAAAGGAGTGGCCGCGAAAGCTTTATAAGCGATGTTTGAAGCACAACGTATTCTTTCAGTGGGAACTGGGACAATCTGAACCTATTATTTCATGTTGTGACCGTTTGCCTGTCTTCAGTTACATTATACCCCGTTTTGGCTTTGTAACTGATCTTGAAAGACCAAAGGAACCCAAATCTCGTACTGCAAGGGTTTTTACGACACGTCCATATTTTGGGGGTTCACTGGGTCCTGAGCCAGATACCATTGTTTTGCCTATGATTTCTCCTTTGATCACAATAAAGAAGGCATCCCCAGGGTTAATGGTTGTACTGTGCGAAGGCCGACGTGGAGAAGGATTCTATATTTGTGGAGGATGCGGTGCAGGATTTAGGAAACGTGAGAAGACTCATAGAACCCCTTATGGTCAGGATTGTAGTGGTACTCTTGAACAGGTATCATTAGGTCACGAATTCGTAACCGATGTGCTGCAAATTCAGTTTCACTATGAACTAGATGGGGATATTGAACCTGTTTGGTTTGCGTACTCACTAGCTTATGCTTTAGTTGAGGGAGCTGCAGAAATCTTAGAGGTACCTTCTACTGACCTTAATGCAACAGTTGCTCATAGTGAGCAATATGTTGTTCCTCCAATAGTCCTCTATGACAATGTGCCAGGAGGAGCAGGCCTTGTGGCTCGGCTTGAAGGTGAAGATGTACTTAAGGTTTGCTTGCAGTCTGCAAAGGAAAGAGTCAGCGGTAAGTGTGGTTGCAATGAAAACACAAGCTGTTATGGCTGTCTGAGAAGTTATAGAAACCAATTCGCTCACCGGTATCTACAACGTGGCCCGGTTCGTAGTTACTTGGAAAGTATATTGATGAGATGGCAATAAACTAATTTTAAAACAGTAAGGTGCTTCGATAAAATGTTTTATAAAACAGAAGAGAATTGGTAGCAAGTACATATTGTAAAATACAAACATCTTATACTTATCTTGTTGGCTATATCATTACTCTCATATATTGTTCATTACCATACTTCTTCTGCAACTACCCGGGTAACTCCTATACTTTAATCTCAGCACTGTGGTGACCTCTGTCTGTTGAACACTCCCTCACGGAGATAAAGGGTTTATATATCCTTACTATGTAATCTGAAGGATAGATTGAGCCTGTAATTTTCAAATCTTCACTATCAACACCTTTTAGTTTGTTAATCTGTTTTTCTATATTACACCTTGGGGGATTGGTTCTAGAAATATGTATGGCAAACTAACTTTTCCTATGAGTTGTCTCTTAAAGATATACTATAGAGAATTTCATTTAGTGGTTAAACCCAGCTACAACAAAATAAGGAGGTAGAGATATGAAATTCACTCGTATAACAGTGAACTCTAATCAAATGGGTGGAGTTCCTTGTATTAGGGGGCTTCGCATTCCTGTGGCAACAATTGTAGCTATGGTAGCTGATGGTATGACAAAGGAAGAAATTCTTAATGCCTATCCAGACCTTGAATCTGAAGATATTCGTGAAGCGCTTTTACATGCTGCTGAAGCTGTTCTTAAAAGCGAACTATCCCTTCTGGAAGTCGGATGAGGTTTTTAATAGATAATGCACTTTCTCCAAGGTTTTCTGAGAAATTGAAGAAGTTAGGTCATGATTCTTGTCATGTCAGAAAATGTTGAATAAAATCCTCAAATTGTTATAAAATTGCAAATAACTTAGGTTGAGGGGGAAGGATAATATGAGTACGTATAACATAAACAGGTTTATTACCATAATTGCCTTATCTTTAACCCTATTTACTTTGTTTCCTATACTTCACGCTCAAGAGAATTACATCACCCCGGAAGAAGCATACAAATACATTGGTGAGACCAAAACAGTTTGTGGAACGGTTGCCAGTGCAACTTATGCGGTTAGAAGCAGGGGTAAACCTACTTTTCTTAATCTTAACAAACCTTATCCAAACCATGTTTTTACAATTGTAATTTGGGGTTCAGATAGAGGTAAGTTTAAGAATCCACCTGAGGTGTTCTTTAAAGGGAAGGAAGTGTGTGTAACAGGGCTTATAACCACTTATCGTGGGAAGCCTCAAATTGAAGTTAGTGAACCATCACAAATAACAGCTAAGTCCGATTAAAAGCATAGTTTTTTTCATCTTTTAAAATCTCAAGGGAATACTGAATAGCAGATAAAATGTCTTCTTTTGTAAGTTGAGGATAATTTTCTAGAATGTCTTCATAAGCCCATCCGTTAGCCAGCAGTTCAAGAATGAACTCCACAGAAATTCTTGTTCCCTTAATGATAGGCTTACCTGCAAGAACTTCTTTATCAATGGTAATTCTTTCTTTCCACTTAACCCCCATTGTTTATGACATTATTTTGCTATCTCCGCTTTTTCTTTTCAATAGCAAAGTAGTTACCTGTATTGTATTTACACATCCTTCAACTCTACAATCCACACAAGTTCCTCTTCTGCCAAAAACCTCAAGTTGATGCACTGTTCCTCTAAGAATAAACACCCTATCTCCAGGTCTTAAAACCTCAACCTCGTTGTTCATATAAACCTAAACCCTTGCATGCTCTGAGATAACCCAGATAACTTCATCCATATTATGGGTCCTTCCATAGCTTTCCCGGAGGATAAATCCAAAGCTAAGAGGTATAGCCTTCTTCAAGAAGCCTTGATTCTATCTCTTCCTTTGTAGGTTTACGGTTTGAATTAAGCCACCTTTCAAGTTTCATTCTCTAGGTCTTTCAAAATTTTCTCAAATTCTGGTTCTATAGAGGGTATCTCTTTTTTTACTGTTTCCCAGACTACTTCTAGCTTGATACCGAAGTATTCGTGTATAAGTTTGTCTCTCATTCCTGCAATTTCTTTCCATGGAATCTCTGGATATTTTGCTCTTATTTTATAAGGGATTTTCTTTGCAGCCTCCCCTACGATTTCTAAAGCCCTTATAACGGCGAAGATAGTTTTATCATCTTGAGCAAATTCTTTAAAGCTCATATTTTCAGTAAACTTTTTAGCTTTTTTTATGGAGTCCAGTATATCTTCTATGTAATCGGTGTATTTCCTTCTCAAAGATAAATAACCTCTTTTAATATTTGCTTTCCTATTCTGGGTTTTAGAGCATCTCTCATTACAAGATCAACCTTAATTCCCAAAATATCACTTAGATAGTTCTCAAGTTCGATAAATTTTATTAGTCCTATGTTTTTCTCAAAATCAACAAGAATATCTAGGTCGCTATCCTCTTTTTGCCTACCCTTAACATAAGAGCCAAATATACCTATTTCTTTAACCCCATATTTCTGTTTCAGGAATTCCTTATGATCCCTAATAGTTTTCTCAATTTCCTCTAATCTTTTCATTATCATTTCTTATAATTTATTTTATTTTCCCATAAACTTCTTCTATAGCCTTCATCATAGCCTCTGCATCTTCATTACTTAATGTTCCGCGAAGTTTAGAGAAGTCTTTTTCTTTCCGTGATTTTTGACTTAAAAACTCTATGAAATCCCTTGCTTCACTAATCTTCTCAGGAGGAAGGGTTTTAAAGAGTTCTAGAATCTCTTCATAAATTTCCTTTGTACTCATTTCAAAACCTCCTTTATTAATCATAGCATCTTGAGATACCTTTCCAAGCTTGAATATCTTTTTTCCACTCTGTTATTCTTTACTGAAATTGCTATTGCTTTTTTAGTCCCAACCATAACAAAGAGCTTCTTTGCCCTGGTTATTGCGGTGTAAAGAAGATTCCTCTGAAGCATTGGGAAATGCGTTGTATGAATTGGCATTACAACGCAAGGGTACTCACTCCCCTGAGCCTTATGCACAGTTGCTGAGTAAGAAAGTGTAATCTCATCAAGCTCTGAAAAATCATAACTTACCTTCCTTCCATCAAACTCTATATAAACCTCCTGTTCTTCTTTATCTATCCCTACAATCCTTCCTATATCCCCATTAAACACTTCCTTATCATAGTTATTCCTTACCTGCATAACCTTATCCCCTACATAAAACACCCTTGCACCCCTTTGGATGAAATCCCCCTTCTTTGGGTTTAAAACCCTCTGAAGCTCTATGTTTAGGTTTCCTGAACCTATTACACCCCTATTCATTGGGGTTAGAACCTGAATATCATCTACAGGATCAAACCCAAACCTCTCTGGAATCCTCTTTGTTACAAGCTCAACTATGGTAGAAAGTACCTCTTCAGGTGTTTCCCTTTCAATAAAGTAAAAATCCCTGATTTCTGAATCCCTATTGCCTAACACAGGAAACTTCCCCTTATTTACAAGGTGGGCATTTGTAATGATTCTACTTTCCCTTGCCTGACGGAATACCTCAGTAAGCCTTACAACAGGAACTACACCCGATGATATAATGTCAGAAAGTACACTTCCTGCACCAACTGAGGGAAGCTGATCAACATCCCCTACAAGAATTAGAGTAGAACCCTTATCAACTGCTTTTAAAAGATGGTGCATAAGAACCACATCAACCATAGAGGTTTCATCCACTATTAAAACATCTGCATCTATTGGGTCTTCCTGATTCTTCTTAAAACCCTTATCCCCTGGGGAGTACTCAAGAAGCCTGTGAATGGTTTTTGAAGGAACCCCAACAACCTCACTCATCCTCTTTGCTGCCCTCCCTGTAGGTGCACAAAGCTCAACCCTTAACCTCTTTGCAGAAAATATCCTTACTATCGCATTAATTACGGTTGTCTTACCAACCCCGGGTCCTCCTGTTATTACAACAACTTTCTCTTCTATTGCCTTTCTTATTGCAAGCCTTTGCTCCTCTGCAAGACAAAACCCAAGCTTTCCCTCTACCCACTCTATCGCTTTATCTACATCAATGCTTACAGGATTCCTTCTGGGATGAGATAGAATTTCCCTAAGCCTTCTTGCAACAGAAACCTCTGCCACATGAAGGGGTTTAAGGAAAACTAACCTATCATCCTTGTCTTCCTCTATTATAAGTTCATCTGACTTCCTTAAACTCTCTATCCCTTCCTCTACAAGCTGCTTGGGAACCTCAAGAACTTTAGAAGCCTCTTTTATAAGGTCTCTATATGGATAGCAGGTATGCCCTTCATCCACAAGCTCGGATAACACATAAATTACCCCTGCTTCTATCCTTTTTAGAGAATCCTTTCCTATTCCAAGGTTTCCTGCAATCTTATCCGCTGTTTTAAACCCTATTCCATATATTTCCTTTGCAAGTCTGTAGGGGTCATTCTTTACAACTGAAATTGAACCACCCCCATAGTGCTTGTATATCTTTACTGCATAAGAGGTTGATACCCCATGGGACTGAAGAAAAAGCATAACCTCTTTTATCTCCCTCTGTGCCTCCCATGCCCCAACAATCATTGAAACTCTCTTTTCCCCAACACCCTCAACCTCAAGAAGCCTCTTAGGGGTTTTCTCTATAACATCAAGGGTTTCAAGTCCAAAGTGGGAAACTATCCTTTTTGCAGTAACAGGACCTATCCCCTTTATAAGACCTGAACCAAGGTATTTCTCTATACCTGCAATGGTTGCAGGAACTACCGTCCTATAGTCTCTTACCTCAAACTGCTCCCCGTAATCCTTCTTATATACCCATCTTCCAATGAGTTCGAGGGTTTCCCCTGGGTTTACACCAATTAGATTTCCTACAATTGTTGTTAGCTCTTTCTTTCCGTCTTCTTTTATCTTTGCAACAATAAATCCTGTTTCTTCGTTCTCGTAGATTATTCTCTCTAAAATTCCCTTAATCTGGGTAGCTTGCATCGGTTTATAAAATACACTAATTGATATAAAAGATGAAGGAAAAAGAAAAGTTATCATACACATCATATGATTTGATAAAAGCCTGGGAATGGGCGGTAAAAACAGGCCCAGTTGATTGCAGATTTTCTCATGCTCAGGATCACTACACAGCCCCACCTTTTCTTGAGATAAGGCAAAAAATAGAGGAAGAAGGGCTTTCTGAGAAGGTAAAACAGATAGATATAGAGCTAATAGAAAAGGTTCTACAGTATGGAGCAGATAAACCTTTTCAGGAAGAAAGACCTCTTGATTTTTGGTGGTGGCACTTGGATAAGATTGCCAAAAGAGAGTATCCTTCTTATCTTCTTCCTGATTATCTAAAGGAGATATACGAAAATGCTTACGAGTCAACCTCTTGTTAGTTTATGCAACTTGGGTAGAATTATTTTGCCTTCTACTAAGTGGATATGTAATAAGCTCCCTGAGATAGCCTCCCGAGTAGTGATTCATAGTATCTCAGGGAGCTTTTTCTAGGGATTTATAGGGAAGTCAGCCAAAGATTATCACATAGAAAATTATTTTGCAAGTATAGAGTTAGCTAGTAGGTTGTTGATTTTTTGCTGTGTTTAAGACAGAATCCTAATCCTAAATGGATAAAGACATTATTTCCTTTGCCAAAAAATTGCTTCAATATAAAAAGACTTTTAATGAACTAGATGCTGAGGCGCACGAGCTTATAAAGCAACTTGCGGAAGGAGAGGATACTGACCTGGATGTTATAGTGTATTTAGAAAAGAGAGTTAGCTTAATTAGTGAGCTTGCTGATCAAAGTAGAGGATTAAAGCCACCTTCTTCTTTTGCCAGAGCTTATTTTCACTTTGTAAAGTATCTTTTGTATCAATCGAGGGATTGGGAGTTGACGCTTAGCGGACGGATAGAAGAAGCGGTTGAGGCAAGTAAAAAGGCATATTTTCATTGGGAGGTGTTTAAAGCAGAGGTAACAAAGCTTGCACCTTGTTTTGGTGATTCAAGAGAGATTCTATTTGAGCTTATAGGAGAGAAATTAAGTTAATTTTATGTTTTGTGTTTTTCCAGGAATTCGTGTGGGGTTACAACCTCAATACTTAGTTTGTCCCTAAAGTGTTTTGCATTCCATGTTATAAAAAAGTTCAGTTTGTCCCTGTAGATCTCAACAGTATCAGAGATAAGGGAATCACTAAAAGACATCTTTTTCTCAATAAAGCCAAAAATCCTTATAATATCGAGTTTCAAAATATAGTCGGACAGTTTATCCGGGAAGATAATTGTTAAATTATATCTACCGGGGAACCCTACATATAAATTCCTGAGGTCCCCTAAAGTCAGGTTAAACGATAAATAACCGCATATTTCAAGGAGATTATAGATAGAGGTATAACCAAGTATTTTCTTTCTTTGTACTAGTTCAATTAGCTTTTTATTTATTTCATAGTGCTCATCTCTTTTAAATCTCAGGTCTCTTATGAATATGTCAGAATCGAGAAATACCCTTAGTCTTCTTGCCACTCTCTACCTCTTATGAATTCCATCGCCTCTTTCAACGTATGATGGATTGGAACGGATTCTTTTAGTTTGCTCTCTATATCTTTCCATACAGAGGGAGGTAGCTTTACTGATTTCCCTTGCATCATCAAAGCTGTAGCTCTTTTTATTTCATCCGTATCTTTATCTTCCATTTCTTCAAGTACTTTCTCTATTCCTTTTTTGATTAGCTCACTTCTTGTTATCCCCACTTTCTTTGCGGTATTATCTATTCTCTCTGCAAGGGTTTTAGAGATCCTGACTGTAAGTATTTTTTCCTTAGATGATGTGTTGTAATACATAATGCTATAATGTAATACAAATAATAAAAAAAATCAAGAATTAGGGAGGGATAAAAAGCGTGAAAAAAACAAAACTGTTTTTTCTTATACTTCTTTTCTCTTTACTTCCCCAGATAACCCATGCCTATCAATGTGTGGTTGAAAAGGTTTATGATGGGGATACCTTCCTTTGCTCAGGAGAGAAGATAAGGCTTATAGGGATAGATACTCCTGAAAGCTCTCTTAATCCTCATATCGAAAAGCAGAGGTCTTTGGGTGATACAAAAACCATACTTGAGTTGGGAAGGAGGGCAAAGAAGTTTACCCAATCCCTTATACCTGTTGGGACTAAAGTAGAGATAGAGCTTGATGTTCAGCCTAAGGATAAATATGGAAGAACCCTTGCCTATGTATGGCTTCCTGATGGGAGGATGCTAAATGAGGTTATTGTCCGTGAGGGGTATGCCATGCTTCTTACGATTCCGCCCAATGTGAAGTATGAAGAAAGGCTGAGGAAGGCTTACAGGTATGCAGTGGAAAATGGAAAAGGACTTTGGGGGGAAACAGAAAGCCAATTGCAGGTAGAATCGAGTTCTCAAACCCAAAGCTATGGGTTTTCATGTCCTCCTGAGAGGCCTATAAAGGGGAATATTAATAGAAGAGGGGAGAGGATATATCATGTTCCAGGTAGTGCATTCTACGATAGGACAAAGCCTGAAAGGTGCTTTGCTACAGAAGAGGAAGCACAAAGGGAAGGATTTAGAAGGGCAGGAAGGTGATTTAGATTATTGTATAGTAAGGAATTTTTCTTTTTGATATAATCCTAATTTAAAAAAATCAAGGAGGATGGAGGTATGGCAAAGGCAAGGAGGGTAAAGCAGTTAAGTTTTACTATGCCAAACAAAGTTGGATTACTTGCAGAGGTTTCTTCTGCCATTTCAGGTGCAGGGGTAAATATTACTTCCATATGGGCATATGAAGTAGATGGTAATGCAAACTTTGTGTTAATTGCAGATAGCAATGCAAAGGCAAAAAGGGCACTTGCTAAGATGGGAATAGAGGTTAAGGAAGAAGATGTAGTTTCAGTTGAGATGCCAAATAAACCCGGGGAGCTTGAGAAAGTGGCAAAGAAGCTTTCTGATGCCGGTATCAATGTTAACTATTTATATGGGACAACAGGTTCTGGCAAATCCTGCGTATGTATTTTTAAGACTTCAGATAATGCAAAAGCAGTAAGGGTAATTAACAGGTAGAAATCCTATTTGCTTAGCTCTGATTCAATTTTGCTATCCCATGGGCAGAACTGTTTTACGGTTTCTAGCCAGTATTCTTTGTTCTCTTCAATATCAGAAGGTTTCCCATCGCATAGCTCAATTGCCTGATCAGCAAAAGAAACTGTTTCTGGAACAAGGTGCCAGCTCCAATTACGACCTGAGAGGGGATCATGATTAAAACCACCATTGCCATCTGCAAGTGTTCCAACTACTATCTTTTGAGGAATTCTTCCTTCGAGGATTGCTTCTGCTACTTCAATTTGTTCCTTGGTAACGAGCTTAGTAACAAATCTTTCATCAGCTACACGAACAACAAATAGACGCTCATTCTCGTTACTATCCTGGTTGTTGCATCCAGAAAGAACAATAAATATGGCTAATGGTGCTAATGCAAACATATGGAACATGGGATAATCCCCTTCATATAGAATATACGTTAAAATTCAAATTTGAAGATAACCTGAATCAAACATGGTGTAATGAGTTTTGAAAAGGGAGCTTACCTTCTTATAACTGAGCTTAAGGAATCAAGGTATATAGAGGTGGGAAAGCTAGGAGTATTTTTCTTTCCAGATGGCTACTATGTCTATACGGGAAGTGCTATAAACGGGATCAGCCAAAGGGTAAGGAGGCACACAGGTCAAAATAAGAAACTAAGATGACATATAGACTATTTTTTTTTTTAAGGTATGGAATGATTAAAGGGATAGTTATTTTAACCAGTGAGGATAAGATTGAGTGTAGAGTAAATCAAATGGTTAAGGCTCTATTTAAGGGACGGATAATAGCTCCGGGGTTTGGTTCTAGTGATTGTAAGGAAAAGTGTGGAAGCCATCTGTTATTTATTCGGAAATACGGATTTAGAAACCATTTGGAGAAGTTCCTAAGACAAGCAAGGAAAAGTTTATCTTTAAATTCATGCGAATTTAAATCGGCGATGAGCTAAGATATAATCATGCTTTTATGAGCAAAGAAAAGGTTAAAATTTATGTTAAGCTAACCTGCACTTAGAAGGAGGTTTAGCCATGGGAGAATCAAAAGATGATTCTATTTTGGCTTCTAAGATAATACCTCCCTTGGATAAGCTCATAAAATATATTGATACTCTTCCTTTAGTTATCGAGCCATTTCCTAAAGTGTCTCTAAATCTTTTAATAGAGAATTTACAGGATAGTAAGATAAAGATAAAAAGTGTTTATTTTGATAACAGTTTAGCAGTTGATGTGCATTCAGATGCTATTTATGAGTTAGTTAGGAATGATATGATAGGTAGGATAAGGTTTGATGGGGATCATGGGCTTTTTAGAGGGGATTTTAGGGAAGAAGGAAAGCTTGATAGGTATTTGGTTGAGTTTCTTTCTCTTCTTAAAGCAACACGTATTATTGTTCAGACTGTTGATGGTTTAAAGGATGAGGATAGAAAAAAGGTAGAAGAGCTTGGTGGAAAGGTAAAGGATGATTTGCAAATAATTAATTCCTATTTAGCCACATTGCCCTTAGGAAAAGTAGAAGAATTGGCAAGGTTTTCTAGAGTTATTCGCATATGGTACGATCAGCCACTTCATGGGTATGTATAGCTTCAGACAAGTGAACTACTCCCAGCTTACGCAGGGAGCTTCTCCTGGGCTTAGCCCAAGAAGGCTAGTTCCTAACCTTAAAATATTACGTGATGCATTAAGGTCTCTATCGAGAACGATATGACATTTATTGCAAATATGAACCCTATCAGAAAGCAATTTAGGAACTCTAGTACCGCAGTTGCTACAGTTCTGGCTTGTCCCCCTTGGAGCTACCCGAATAGCATACTTACCAGCACTCTCAGCCTTGTAAGTGATGTATTCAAGGAATTTGCCCCAAGAACAATCACCAATAGATTTAGCAAGATTACCATTTTGCATCATATTCTTGATTTTCAAGTCCTCAAATGCAATCAGGTCATAGGTATCTACAAGTTTTTTGCTAATCTTATGAAGGAAATCATTTCTTTGATTAGCTATCTTTTTATGAATCCTGGCTACTCTAACTCTGGCTTTCTCTCTAGCACGAGTTCCCTTCCTTTTTCTAGAAAACACCCTCTGGGCTTCGGCAAGTTTAGCTTCAGATTTGGTAAGATACCTGGGATTCTCAATCAAAGTACCATCAGAAAGAACTGCAAAACTCCTAATCCCCATATCAATCCCTACTGCATTCCTTATAGCAACTTTATCCTTTCTATCTGGAAT
>Ga0101941_1000983_pt1 | contig 28027 bp, 26 predicted proteins | sample DewCreD2012metaG_3_FD_75242 | JGI IMG/M metagenome (GOLD analysis project Ga0101941, IMG submission 75242) | Hot spring sediment bacterial and archeal communities from British Columbia, Canada, to study Microbial Dark Matter (Phase II) - Dewar... ...
AGCAGCAGTCAGTACTCCTTCGACACCGCGCTGAACGGCACGTTTGACGTGGCAGCGAAGGCATCGCACTGGCTGAGGCAAGTGCGTGGTAGCATCTCCATCACGAGCAACGTCACGGTGAACTTCAGCCTGGTCAACGGCGACATTGACGATGACAACGAGGTGACGCTGTTCGACTTCGGTGCGCTGGTTGCTGCGTTCGGCAGTTTGCCCGGCGACGGCAACTGGAACCCGAACGCCGATCTGGACGGGGATGAAGAGGTCACTCTGTTTGACTTCGGCATTCTCGTACGCAATTTCGGCGCCATCGGGGACGAGTGATAAACCCCTTACCTGCTTCCCCTCTCCCGAATCTTCGGGAGAGGGGACAGCGTGAGGGCAACAACCTCAAACTCAAAGGAGGAAACCAGATGAAACGTCTGATGTCCGTGATGACCCTGCTCATCCTGACGGTGAGCGCGTGGGCGCAGCTCCCTGTGTCGTACTGGAGCTTCAAGTGGAACCAGCCCTACACCTGGCCCCTGGCTTCACATGAGTCGCGCGTGTTCAGCTGCGACACACCCCGCCCGCTGGACAAAATCGCGATGGACGACTGGATTTGCACCAGAACCGGTCCCATCGTGCGCGTCAGCTGGTGGGGAGTGCTCTTGACCGGCGCGCAGTACAGCAAGCAGTGGAGCTACTACATCGCTATCTACCGCAACAAGCCGGGGACCTGTGAACCGGAGCCGGATCCTATCTACCGTGCGTGCGTTAGACCGGACGTGCTTCGCTATACCGGTAGATGGGATTGCAAACAGCAAAGGGTCTTCTACTTTTCCGCCCGACTCCCAACCCCCTTCACGCAGCAGATAGAGCAGCACTACTGGATCCAGATCTCGGAGGCGGATAAGGAGAGCGCGAGAGTGGGCGCAGAGGACTTTCGCTGGTCGGCGCACCGTCCCATCCTGCTTTGCCCTGCAGCGCAGGCACCACCCTTCACCCAGCCCATTCTGGACGCCTGCGACAACCAGCCCGATGACCTGGCGTTCCGCCTGTACAGGCGATGCATCATCGGGCATGTGAATCTGGCGGATTTTGTGGGCAAGCGCATTGCCATTCTGGAAGTGCGCACACCTGACGGCAACATCGCCGATATGATGCATGTGCCGATAGACGAGGACGGCTACTTTGAGGCGGACCCGGACGTTCCCGACGGCAGGTACGATGTAGTGCTTCGTATCGGCAGTGCTCTGCCCGCCGTGCAGAGGAACGTGGATATGGGAGACGGCAGCGTGGTGCCCCTCAGCTTCTTCGATGTCTTCTTCGGCGATATCGATGGCGACGGGGAGGTCACGCTGTTCGACTTCGGTATTCTGGTCAGGAACTTCGGTATGGTGGGAGAGGAGTAAGGATTCCGTTCTGGAGGACGAGCCTCGCGATGAGTCGGTTTAGCCCCCCACCCCAGCCCTCCCCGCAAGCGGTGAGAGAGCAATTCCTCCCCCGTGGACGGGGGAGGCCAGGAGGGGGCAACCTCTCCGTCCACGGGGGCCAGGAGGGGGAATTTCGTACGGCTCGGCAGAAGCCTCGCCCTCCAGAGGAATGAACCTTAATACACCACCAGTCTACGTCGATTCCAACCCTGCGAAGGCAGGGTTTTGTTTATGCAGGCGCGGCTTCAGCCGTGATGAAATACCAGAAACCTCCCTCAACACAGGGAAAACTTTTCTTCCGCGCGAATGTCGATAGAGTGAGGTGATTCATCATGACCACCATTGGCGACGTTCTGGCGGTTATCGGCATTGTGGTCGCAACGGTGCTCTCCCTGTGGGCGCTGGTGATGGCAGTAACCCTGCTGTTCGGTGAGCGTACGGGGCGCGCCCGCGAACGGCTCGAACACTCTCCGGGCAAGGTAACCCTGCTGGGCGCGGTTATCGCGCTGGTGCTGGGTATCGTCGTTGTGGCGTTGCTCAATCAGCCCGCTCCCCCGCTGAAGCTGGTTGGGTGGATTATCCATCTGCTGATGCTTGTAGTGGGTGCTATCGGCTTCAGCGGGCTGGCAGGACTGGTAGCGCAGCGGTTAACGAAGCTGGAGCCTGCGCTTTCGCCATACGGTGCGCTGTCGCGGGGTGCACTGTTCTGCGTGCTCGCTACGCTGGTACCGATACTGGGCTGGTTTGTGGTGGGACCACTGATGGGCTTCGCGTCGATAGGAGCAGGAATAGAAGCCATCTTCGTCCGTGCGCCTGCGGTCGCGCCATCTCAACCGGCGAATACCACAGTTTCCTAGTGGTCTGTCAAGGTTCATTCTCCTGGAGGGCGAGGCTTCTGCCGAGCCGTACGAAGTGCCCCGCCTGACCTCCCCCGTGGACGGGGGAGTACCCCTCCTGACCTCCCCCGTAGACGGGGGAGGAAAAGCTCCCTCCCCGCTCGCGGGAGGGCTGGGGTGGGGGCTAAACCGGCTTACCGGCAGGAGCGCACCTCAGAGCGCATCCGGGGTGAGAGAAAGTGAAACTTAACCGCAGAGAGTGCCTGCGCTTTGCGCTGGTAGCAGGAGCAGGTGTGATAGCTGGTTGTCAGCCGATGCTACGTCGTGCGATGGCTCCACCGCCGCTCGTCACCGGGTTGCCGGCGCGCAAACACCTGCCCGACGACGTCCTCTGGCTCAACCGCGTGACCTTCGGCGTGACGCTGACCGAGCTGGACCGGCTGGCGGAGATGGGCAAAATCGCCTATCTTGAACAGCAGCTGCACCCCAACGAGATGGGCGAGCAATGGCTGGTACGATTGCGCCTGCGCGGCTTCGAGATATTTCAGACCGCGCCCGCCGAGCTGGGCGACCTGCCCGTGCCCGAAGTGCTGCGCCAGCTGCAGCAACATGCCATCCTGCGCGCTGTATACAGTCGCTATCAACTGCACGAGCGCATGGTAGACTTCTGGCGCGACCACTTCAACGTAACCGCCAGCAAAGGGCTGTGCGCCTACTACCTGCCCCAGTACGAGCGCGATGTGCTGCGCAAACACGCGCTGGGCAGGTTCCCCGACCTGCTGAAGGCGACCGCTCGCAGTCCTGCTATGCTCCTCTACCTGGACAACTACCGCAACCGCCGCGGCGTGCCTAACGAGAACTACGCCCGCGAGCTGATGGAGTTGCACACGCTGGGCGTGCATGGCGGCTACACCCAGAGAGATGTACAGGAAGTGGCGCGTTGCTTTACCGGATGGACGGTGGAAGAGCGGTTCCTGCGCCCACGCGGTACGTTCCGCTTCGACCACGCGCAACACGATGACGGCGAGAAGCGTGTGCTTGAACGGTACATCCCGTCCGGCGGAGGAGAAAGCGACGGCGAGCGTGTGCTGGAGATGCTGGCGATGCATCCTTCCACCGCAAAACACCTTTGCAGGAAGCTGTGCGTGCACTTTATGGGGCACGCGCCCGATGCAACCGTCCACCGTCTCAGCGAGGTATACCTGAGCACCGGAGGCGACATCAGCGAGGTGCTGCGCGAGCTACTGCTATCGGAAGAGTTCCTGCAATCGCCACCTGCCTTCAAGCGTCCGTTCGACTACATGGTATCCGCCCTGCGTGCGCTGTATGCCCTGACCGACGGCAATCGCCCCCTGCAGGAGCATCTGGAGAAGATGGGGCAGCCGCTCTATCGGTGGCCCTTGCCCGATGGCTACCCGCACGGTGAAGAGGCATGGAAGGGAACCCTGCTGGAGCGGTGGAACTTTGCCATCGCGCTGTGCGCCAACGAGATACGCGGCACGCAGGTAGACCTGCCTGCTCTGGTGGGCAAATTGCCCGTTACCGACGCACTGCTACAAACTATCTTCTGCCTGCCGCCCGATACACCCTCGATACGATCCTTGCGAGAGAGGTTGCACGGCACGCTGGCACAGCAGGCAGCGTTGATACTGGCATCACCGCAGTTTCAGTGGCGGTATGGGAGGGAAGCATGAAGCAAACCGATGACCACTCGCCGACAAGGCGTCAGATAGTGCTTGGCGGAGTGTCCGCCGCGCTGGGATGGTTCCTTGGCGGCGGCAGTGCGCTCGCTCAAATCGCCTTCAAGCCTGCTCGTACCGAGTCAAAGGGTGACGTGCTGGTATGCCTGTTCCTTCGCGGCGGTGCGGATGGACTGAACATGGTTATCCCCTATGCAGAGGACGCCTATTACCGCAACCGCCCCTCGCTGGCGATACCCTCTCCCAGCGACCGTCGTCGCCCCGCGAACGAACGTGCAATAGCCCTCAATGAGCTCTTCGCGCTGCACCCCGCGCTGAGACCTCTCTACCCACTGTACGCAGAGGGCAAGCTGGCAATCGTGCACGCCTGTGGTTCGGCGGAAAGGTCGCGCTCGCACTTTGAAGCCATGTCCGCGATGGAGCGAGGCGTCGCCGAGGCAAAGGCGAGCATCGGGAACGGCTGGATTGCTCGCCATCTGCTCAGCGTGCCGCGAAAAGGCTCCTCGCCCCTGCGGGCAGTGGCGTTCAGCAACGTGCTACCCGAATCTCTGCGCGGCGTTACCGATGCGGTCGTGCTGCAAACCCTCTCCGACTTTCGCCTTGCCATGCCGAAGAGTATGGGTATCACGCAAGCGGAAGAGCTACAGCATACCCTGCGCGAGATGTATGCGGGGGCGGACCGGCACGGCGTGAACCAGACCGCACGGGATACCCTGCAGGTGCTGCAAACGCTTCGGCGTGTAGACCCATCCCGTTATCGCCCTGCCAACGGTGCAGTCTATCCCGATAGCGAACTCGGGCGTGGGCTGAAGCAAGTGGCCGCTTTGATAAAGGCACAGGTAGGGCTGGAGGTCGCCTGCCTGGATAAAGGCGGCTGGGATACGCACGTTGCGCAGGGAGGCACCGCCGGCTGGATGGCAGCGAACCTGGCCGACCTTGCCCGGAGCCTTTCTGCCTTCGCCACAGACATGGGTGGCGAGATGCGCCACATCACCCTGATAGCGATGACCGAGTTCGGCAGGCGCGTGCGTGAGAACAGCGGACTGGGCACCGACCATGGACGCGCGGGGGTGATGCTGGTGCTGGGAGGCGGTGTGCGGGGCGGTAAGGTGTATGCTCACTGGCCCGGTCTGGAACCCCATCAGCTGGAGGAGCCCGGCGACCTGCGCGTCACCACCGATTACCGCGAGGTGCTGGCGGAGGTGGTGTGGAAACGTCTGGGTAACCCCCACATTGCGCGGGTATTTCCGGGTGTGAACGTACGGCGGTTAGGCACCTTGGGTCTGGTATAATATGAGAGGCTATGAAAACATCCCTTGTCCTGGAGATACCTGAATCGCTGAAGGCGGCGCTGGAGAGTGCTGGCTACTCATCAGCCGATTTGTCGCAGGAAGCCCTGCGGCAGCTGGCTGTCTCGCTGTACAGGCGTAAGGTTTTAACCCTGTCTCAGTCGGCACACTTAGCTCACATGAGTCTGTGGGAGTTCATTCCATATCTCGCCCAGCAGGGTATAGACATCGTTGATTACGAGCCAGAGGAGCTGGAGCACGACCTGAGGGCAATTGCATGGTCAACAAAGAGCAGAGAGCAACTGTAGCTGTCGCTGATTCCTCGTTCCTGATTGCCGTGTGCTGGCTCGGGTTGGTAGATGTGCTGGCGGAGATATTCAGCGAGATTTATATCCCGGAGGCGGTTTGGCGGGAGGTTGTTGAGGAAGGGGGAGAAAGAGAAGAAACCGTTCCCCTCAGATGCTCCAATGCTGTCCAACGTTCAAGTGTTGCAGAAACTGAAAGGCTGCGCCTGCTTAAGTTCTTCCTAGATGAAGGAGAGGCAGAAGTAATCTCATTAGCGTTGGAGCGTAATGTGTCGATCGTGCTTATCGATGAGATAAAGGCGAGAAAGGTTGCTCAGCAAATGGGGCTGTATACCATCGGTACTCTCGGTTTTCTCTTGCTGGCAAAGGAGTTGCGTTACATTGAACAGGTTCGTCCTCTGCTGGATACTCTACTCGCAAAAGGCTTTCGGGTGAGCAAAGAGCTTCAGGAGGCTGTCCTGCGCACAGCTGGCGAACAATGATTGCTTTTTCATTGTTGCTGGAATCCCCTCCACAACCGCATGTATCTAACTCTGTGGAAAACGCACAGAGGATGAGCAAACAATGAACGGTCAGCCAAGAGTGATTGTCTTCTCAACACCGAACTGTCCTTACTGCAACATGGCGAAGCGATACCTGCGCGAGCGGGGCATCCGCTTCCGCGACGTGGACGTGAGCCGTGACCCCGCCGCCGCGCGCGATATGGTACGCCGGTCAGGACAACAGGGCGTGCCTGTTATCGACATCAACGGCAAAATCGTGGTCGGCTTCGACCGCGCCAAAATCAACCAGCTGTTAGGACTGAAATAAACGTCATCTGGAGGGAAGCATCATGAGCAACAACACCACACCACCCATCCAGCCGCTTGGCTCGCGGGTGCTGGTGCAACCGATAGAGGAAGAGTCCCGAACGGCGGGAGGCATCTTCCTGCCCGACACCGCTAAAGAGAAACCACAGGTCGGGCTGGTGGTTGCGGTCGGCGATGATGAGGAAATCAAGGTGAAAGCGGGGGACAGGGTCATCTTCCCCAAGTACACCGGCACCGAGTTCCGCTACAACGGCGCCGACTACCTGATTATGGAATCGAGTGACATCCTGGCGAAGCTCACCGAGGGCTAAGGGAGGTGATGCGATGGAATTCAACTTCCAGCTCACCCCGTCCATCCCTGAGCAGGAGGAAGTGTACGACGTAGCGATTATCGGCGGTGGTCCGGCAGGTACCACCGCCGCCATTTACACCGCCCGCGCCAACCTGAAGACGCTGGTGATCGACAAAGGCATCGCCAACGGCGCACTGGGCATCACCAGCAAAATCGCCAACTACCCCGGCATTCCGGGTGAGATTAGCGGAGAGGAGCTGGTGCGCCGAATGCGTCAGCAGGCGGAATCGTTCGGCGCGGTGTTCGTGCAGGACCGCATCCAAGCCACCGACCTGCTGAGTGACCCCAAGGTGCTGTTCGGCAATAACGGAACCTACACCGCGAGGGCGGTGATTATCGCTACCGGTTCGATGGGGCGAGGAAACCGGGTGCCCGGCGAGGACCGCCTGCTGGGGCGCGGGGTATCGTATTGCGCCACCTGCGATGCCGCCTTCTTCCGCGATGCGGAGGTGGCCGTTGTAGGCGGCAGCGAAGAGGCAGTGGAGGAGGCGTTGTTCCTGACACAGTTCGCGAGCAGGGTGCACTTCCTTTCACCCAAGCGGGAGATTCACGCCGATGCAGAGCTGGTCAAGGAGCTGACCGAGCACCCGAAAGTCATCATGTACTGGGGCGTGACTCTGCGCGAGGTGCTGGGCGAGCAGAAGGTGGAAGCCATCCGTTACCGCACGCCTATTGGCACGGAGGAGACCTTGCCGGTAGATGGCGTGTTCATCTACCTGCAGGGCGGACACCCAATTACCGATTTCCTCGGCGGGCAGTTGCCCCTCAGCGAAGGCGGATGCCTGATGGTGGATTCGGAATACCAGACCGCGATCGCCGGCGTGTACGCGGTTGGCGACGTGCTGTGCAACCATGTGAAGCAGGCGGTTGTGGCTACAGCGGAAGGGGCGGTCGCCGCGATGGCGGTGGAGAAACACCTGCGTGGACGCAAGAAGCTGGTAGTGGACTGGTCGCAGTAGGGCATCGCCTGACGGCGATGCCCTGTTACTCCGCCACACGTGATTTTCCGGATATGAGTAGAGCCGTTTCACGTGCCTGTCATTCTGAGCGGAGCGAAGAATCTCGTTTTATCGCTACTCTGAGATGATTCACTGACGCTCAGCATGACAAAATGGACTGAAAAGCGTTGGTGCAGTCTCCCCACCATTGATGAGTTTTGAAAAAATAAAGCGATTTAACCTCTCCCCCGGCCCCTCTCCTACAAAGAGAGGGGAGCCGTGTTTCGGATGCTCCCTTCTCTTGTGGGGAAGGGGAACAGGGGGTTAGGTTGAATACACCTCGCCTCCAGGACCCCTCCGAAGCTGCGGGAAAAGGGGATGATGGGATAAATACGACTATTTTTTCAAAACGCATCAATCGTGGGTTCAGCATGGTGAAGACGTACAACCGCCTCCTCTGCATCCAAATAATCAAGTGTGGTGAAGTACTATGCCCCCCTGGGCATCGTGATCGCAGGCGGTTTCAGGTACATCGGCACAAGGGTCAGCGGGTTATCGCGGCGTCCTTGCTCCAGCATTGTTGTGCCCAGCCTGCCCAGCGTTTCCGCGCGAGGATACGTTATCGGTGCGAGACAAACGGGGTAGTCCGCCAGAGCCTGTTGCAGCTCCACAGGAATACTACCCACCAGCACAATGTCGCCGCCGATAAAGGGCAGAAGGATGTCGTGCAGGTTCTGAGGGGTATACACCGCACGTTCAGAGAGGGGCTGAGGCACGTCGAAACCGCCCTCATACACGCAGGCATACACCTCGCCCTTGCGTGCGGGAATCACAGCGCACACCACCTGATGCGGAATAAAAGTATATTCCGCCGCGAGGATGTCCAGACTGCACACGCCTGCAATTGGCTTGGCGTATACCTGTGCGAAAGTCTTGGCGGTCATCACCCCCACGCGCGTGCCGGTAAACGAGCCCGGTCCTAAACCCACCGCGAAGGCATCTACTTCCCCTATCTGCCATCCGGTGATGTGCAGCACACGGTCGATGAACGGTATCAGGCGAGTAGAGAGCTGCATCCCGTGCGAGAAGGTCAGCACCGCCGCTGGTTTGCCGTCTTGCACCGCCGCGATACTGCAAATATCACCCGTTGTCTCTAAAGCCAGCAGACGCAAGGGTCTCCTCCAGTTGATTCAGACGTTGTGCGTAACGCTCGCCGTATGCGGTCAGGGTAATGCGTCGATTTTCATCTACTCCGCCTTCCAGCAGCACGTCCAGCCGTTCTTCGGGAAGAGCTTCGGCGATGTGTTCCGCCCATTCGATGGCGAAGACACCGCCCCGCTCGAAATATTCCTGCAAACCGAGGTCAGCTGCCTGCTCTGCGCCTTCCAGACGGTAGGCGTCGGCGTGGAAGAAGGGTAGTCGTCCCCGATGCTCGCGGATAAGGGTGAATGTAGGGCTGAGTACAGGTTCGTTGACACCCAATCCGCGCGCGATGCCCTGCGCCAGCGTGGTTTTCCCTGCGCCCAGCTCCCCGCGCAGCCAGATGATGTCGCCCGGCTGTAGCACCTGCGCAAGGGTCGCCCCCAGCTGGCGTGTTTGTTCCGCACTATGTGTGTGTACGATGATAGCCAAAGGAATGATGCCCCCTTGCTGTCATGCTGAGCGTCAGCGAAGCATCTCTGCCCATCGGCACGAGAGATTCTTCGCTCCGCTCAGAATGACAACCGCTTACTGTCATGCTGAACGAAGTGAAGCATCTCTGAGATTCTTCGCTTCGCTCAGAATGACAGCAAAGCGGAACTGCTCCACTCATATCCAAACAATCAATCTTGACAGACTGCTAATCCTTCCAATCCGCTACGAAGATATTGGTTTCGCCCCGTGTTTTGCTGTTTCGGTTGGAAGCAAATATCAGCCTCTTGCCGTCGCGCGAGAACATCGGGAAGCCGTCGAACTCGGGCGTATACGTCACCCTCTCCAACCCCGTGCCGTCTATGTTGATAATGTACAGGTCAAACTCGCGCCCGCGCGGGTCCCGATGGTTGGACGAGAAGATAATGCGCTTGTTGTCGGGGTGCATAAAGGGCGCGAAATTGGCCCCGCCGAGATGGGTGACCTGTCGCTTGCCCGTACCGTCAGAACGCATCACCCAGATTTCCAGGTTCATCGGACGGATAGTCCGCTCTTTAAGCAGCGCTTTGTAGTCGGCTATCTCTTCGGGGGACTTCGGACGGCTTGCTCGCCATACAATGTACTTCCCATCCCACGAGTAGAACGCTCCGCCGTCGTAGCCCGGCTCGTTCGTCAGCCGCTTGACCCTGCCCGTACGCAGGTCCATCTCGTACAGGTCTAAATCTCCATCCCTGTCCGAAGTGAACAGCACCTTTCTGCCGTCGGGCGAAAAGGAGGCTTCGGCGTTATAGCCATCACCGTCGGTAATCGCTTTGCGGTTGGAGCCGTCTACGTTCGCGATATAGATGCGATACGGATACAGCCCCCACACATAGCCCTTTGAGCGGTCGGGCGGAGGAGGCGGCTCGTCTGACCACCAGTCGGTGCTGCTGTAGAGTATCTTTTTGCCGTCCGGCGAGAAGAAACCGCAGGTGCAACGCCCCTTTCCCGACGAGACCAGCCGCAGGTCCGAGCCGTCGGCGTTCATGGTGAACATCTGGTCGGCTTTGTAGGGCGGGCGTGTGGACTGGAAAATGACCTTTTTGCCGTCAAAAGAGAAGTACGCTTCGGCGTTCTCGCCGCCGTCGGTCAGCTGCTGCACGTTTGCCAGATGACTCTCGCGCGGATCGTGCAAAATGCCGGACGATGCCACAGGCGGTTGCGCTCCGCACAGAGCTACCGCTGCTGCGACGCCCAGAATCAACAGGCAGAGAAACGCTCGCAGTTGCATGGGATGTCCTCGCTGTCGCTCGATGTGTAGAGGCAGTTTCGATTCCTGCGGGGCGTTTCCCTGCCTGTTTACCCTGGAGGGATGCGCTCCGTTGCATCCCCAAATATGCGGTCACGACGGAGCGTGACCTTCCACCTGTTTGGATGTACAAAGGGCGAACCTCCCGGCGAGCCGATTACCTCAGACCAAACGGCTCGGACGGAGCCTCGCCCTCCAAATCAGCCTGGCGTTTTTATGCCACGCGGGGCAAGGAACCCTGATCCTCCCGCTCCGCCGCCTCGCGCAGCCTTTCCAGTCCTGCCACAATCTCTTTGCTCACGCCGCGCACCTGCTCTAGTAGTCGCTCCGCCTGTGCCTTGTCGCCGCGGTCGATGCAGTCCACTATTTGCCTAGCGATGGCATGTAGCTTTTCATGAGGTGGCTCGATGGCGCGGAACTCGGACAGGTGTCCGTAGTGCTGTGTGCCGAAGGAGTAGTACCACTGCCCCAGCGCGCAGTTGTGATGCGATACCAGTTCCTCACGCGGGATTTTTACTCCGCGATACACCAGCCCTTCTAATCGCTCTACCCAGCGCAGGTGCGCTTGTTTAAAGATGTCTATCTTGCGATGGATATCGTTTGCCTCATCCTGAGTGAGCACAAACTTGCCCAGCGAGAAGTGCAGCTTATCTACCACGCCGTACAGCCCCTCCGCTTCCGTACCGATGTTATCTACCACGCGCGTGATGCTATCTACCGCATTGGTGCTGGAGGCGAGCATCTCCTCCGCCGCCGCACTCGATTCCTGCGCTATCGCCGCGATGTGCTCTATCTCGCTCAACATCTGCTGGGCGTTCGTCTGCACACGCTCCACCGACGACGCCGACTGTTGAACCTGCCGAATGATGCTCTCCACCGCGTGCAGAATCTCCGCCAGACCCTGCCCGACCTCCAGCGATTGCTTCACTCCGTCGCTGACCGCCGTCAGGTTGGCGTCCATTGCCTGTGCGGCAGTTTGCGCCTGCTGGGTGACCTCGTCGATAATCTTCTTAATCTGCTGGGTAGCCTGTGCGGACTGTTCGGCGAGGCGGCGTACCTCATCGGCGACTACCGCGAAACCGCGCCCATGCTCGCCCGCACGTGCCGCCTCAATCGCCGCGTTCAGCGCGAGCAGGTTGGTCTGCCCTGCAATCTCCTCGATGGTGCTGAGGATGCCGCCGATATTGGACGCCATCGTCACCAGCTGTTGCAGTTGCTCTGCCAGAACGCGGGTATCCTTTTCCAGCGACTGCATCGCCTGTTCGGATTGCTTCAACCCTGCGCGTCCCTGTTCGGCGACCTTGCCCACCTCGTTGGCGGTTTGCTGTGCACCCAGCAGTCGTTCGGACATAATGCGAATGTCTTCCACAATCGCGCTGACGCTCTCCACACCGCGTGAGGCGGAGAGGGCGGTCTGCTCTGCCCCTTTGGCGACCTCCTGCACTGCTTTCTGCAGCTGGTGAAGCAGGTCCACCACGCTGTCGCCGTCCGCGCTGTCCGAGGAGACAAACGCCTGTAACAGCTCGCTCATGTGCTGAACGTGCTCTTGCATCGCGTGTGCCATGCGGCGGGTGTTCTGTATAGTCTCAGCGAGATTGGCAACCCCCGCATCAAACCGGGACACCAGAGATTCTGTCAGATGTTTGCTGGTGCCAACACGCACAGTAAGGTCTCCACGCCCCAGGCTTTCCAGAGCAAAGGCGAGTCTCCTCATCATTTGCTGTATCTCGGCCACGTGTTCAGTAATATCGGCTTGCTGGACAACAGACTGTACTGCATCAACGGCAATCCCAAATGTCTGCATCAGGTTCAACAGGTACGAATCGGTAACCGCCTGCATGTCGTAGTTGAACGCCTTGAAGATTGCCTCTTCGGCACGGGCGCGAAACGATGGCTTCCAGCGAAAATCGCGCTGCAGGTATTTGCGCACCAGTCGCTGATAGAGGGTGTAGCTGCCCACGTACCACTTCTGCGGCAAATCGATGACGACATGGACGTAACCGATACGCAAACGTTTCTCAAAATAATCCATGCCGAAGCGACCGCCATTTGCCGCCTCCTGAAAGATGTCGCGAAAGTACTGCGCCTGCGTTTTTTCCAGCCCCTGTCGCAGCTGCTCCAGAGAGATACCCTTTTTCTGGGCATGGCGTTCAAAGAACTCGCGGGTTGGGAGGAAGGCAAACTGCACGTCGTAGAACTCTTTTGCTATCTTGTCGGCGACGCGCTCTGCCCACGGTCGCAACCCTTTGAGGATGCGGATGTCATCCTCATTCAGGTCGATGAATCGCCGCCGCAGGCTGAGGTTAGATTCGTTGATGTGCATGAAAGCGCACAGGTTATCCATTAGAAAACCTCCCAGCAAGGGTGTTTTTACTATCTAAATTATCGGTGAACCTGTGCGATTTTGTAGTAACCTGCTGAGTACGGGAAGGGACGAGGTGGGGGCTAAACTGACCCACCGCGAGGTTCGCCCTCCCCAAGAGGGTGTGACGGCTCACGATTGACAAACCACTACGGCCACGGGAAGGTCGGCGTAGGCAGCTGCCAGAACCACGCAATCAGCGACCACATACACGCCGAGAGAAACTCACCGAATATCAGCCCCAGGAAGAACGGACGCAGTAGACGAAAGGTACGCATTCCCCCATAACGCACCAGAGGCACCTTAATCAGCCACGCTACCAGCATGGAGAACCAGAAGACCACGATGCCCCATGAGGGCGCCATGGCATAGCCCAGCGGGTGCAACGGGAACCCCGCGATGCGCCAGCGGAAGTAGCTCAACAGCGCACACACGAGAGCGCCAACCATCGCGAACAATGGGCCGTTGGGGTACTCGCGCCGGGTGGGCACGCTACCCATGAACGGCGCGTTCTCGCGGAAGAACTGGATGCTTGCCGCGCTGTACACGTAGCTGTACAGATTCACCGCGCCGTATTTGTAAGGCAACCACATCTGCACTACCAGCGCGATGGCGATGGCGAACAGCATCCCGCCCACCAGCAGCCAGAACACTCGACGCGCTCGCAGACGCGCCTGCTCTGTCACTTTTTGCGCGTCCAGAAACCCCGTCAACAGCATCCCGCGCAGGTCGCGCGTGTGCATCCCGTCCAGAAAGGAGAGCAACGTCAGCTGGCGTGCGCCTAACATCTGGCGTTCGCCAAAGGTGTAAATGTCCATCGGCGTAAAGCAACCTTCGGTGATGAGCAAGCCGCCCTCCGCCGTGCAGCGCGACATGATGATTGCCTGCACGAACAGATATACCCCGAAGTGGAACAGCGCGACCTGCCACGTCATGCCGAAATAGCGCGCCCAGAGCAGAATCACCAGCAGGCTCGCCACCAGTCCCCACACCGCCACCCGATAGGAGAACATTTCTCGCTTCTCCGCTTCGTCGGGGGGAGCAGCACCGATTGCGCGGCGCCATACATGGCGCAGGTGATGCCGTGCGCTGAAAAGGGTGAGTATCGCCAGCATAAAGAACGCCCCTGCTCCCTGATACGCTACATGTGCGCCAAAGGTGGCGTGCTCGAAGGGGATGTTCTCGCTGTAGGCGGCGGCAATCGCTTCCTGAAACTTGCCCAGCAGGTAGAACAGCCAGAAGGAGAAAAGCAAATCGGTAGGCATCAGGTAGAAGAAGCCGATAGCCGCCGGAGAAATCCAGATAGCCCAGTAGCTCACCTGATTCCAGGGGCGCTCCGTGAACAACGGGTTCAGGTGAAACATTAACGGAACCTCGGGCACCGTAGGAACCCACTGGTGCAAACCGTTCAGCAAGAACAAACCAAACGATACCGCGAATCCTGCCCACATCAGCCTGTTGCGCAGGAACGACTGCGGCTGCAACATCATCTCCAGAGGCAGTTGTACCAGTGGGAAAGAGAGTTTTTCACCTTCCACCCAGTGTTTGCGCAGGATCACGGTCATGCAAAAGAAGGCGGCATAGACGGCGAGTATCAGGATGAGCCACACCAGCAGAGGGGTTATCCACTGCGCCCACGGCAGCGCCATGCCAGCGGGTAGTCGTTCGTAGAACCAGACCGCCACATCCTGCCTTGCTCCTTTATCGGGGTCCCAGGGCACCAGTGCGCGCGGAATATGTTGAAAAAAGAGCACATCCCAGCGGTTGCCGGGCGCGTAGTAGTTCACACCCACCAGCAGAGGCAGCCACCGTTCCATCAGCCCGCGTGAGGCAATCATCGGAGCGGGAATCATCAGAATAAACGCTACCGCCATCTCTGCAGGCGTCAATTTCGCACGAGGAAATGCCCAGCCCAGCAGCTGGTTGCCAGCCACCAGCACGAACAACACTCCCACCAGCGCAGGAGCCAGCTGCATCATGCCAATCTGGATGTTCTTTGCAATCAGCTCGCCGGCGGATACAATCACGCACAGAGCGATAATCCCCGCAAATCCTACCACCAGTGCGCGCGGACGAACAGGAGGAGTCAACGAGGCGGGTTCGTCCGTTCTTTGCGCTGTGTCCGGCGAGGCAGTGACTGCTGTCCTCTGCATTGGTGAAGCTCTTCCTCCGATATATAACGCTCATACAAAACAGCTATAACATTTTGAAAACAGGGGATAAAATCCTGCTGTTTCCTATTCTGCGAGAGGGCGAAAGTTCCTGCCGCGAGGAGGGCGAGGTCCCTGCCAAGCCATTCGATTCGTGCTCTGTGGGGAGGGCGAGGCTCCCGCCGAGCCGTCTTGTCGTGCTGATGACGAAGCCACTCAGCGTATCGGTTAGCCAGAAATCCGTGCAGGAATCAACCGCCAGCCTGTGTAATCCCCTCGTAAGGGAAAAGATGCGTGCGGAATGCCCACCTAATCTGTCGTTTACTCGCGACACGCTTCACCAGCTGGAAGCTTCGTGCCGGAAGGAGTGGTTGCTGACCAACGGTATCGGAGGCTTTGCGTGCGGTACTATTGGTGGACTACGCACCCGACGCTATCACGGATTGCTCACCGCCGCCGCCCCACCCCCTGCCGGCAGAGTGCTGGTGCTGGCAGAGATAGAGGCATGGGTGGATATCGATTCTCAAAGCCACCCGATTTCCAGCCACCTGTACCACGGCGCCATTCACCCGAACGGCATCCACCACCTGCAACGGTTCAGCCTGCATCCTTGCCCGACCCACTTGTACACGGTGGGCAACGTGGTGATTCAACGGCAGGTCTGGCTGGTTCCGCACCATAACGCGGTCGTGGTGCGCTACACTCTTCTTTCGAGGCAGAGGGCAGTACGGCTACATCTGATTCCTCTATTCGCCTGCCGCGACTACCACATGCTCACACACGCCAACAACTCTTTGAACCCGTACGCTGAAGAGGCGGCACCCGGTGTGTATCTGTTGACTCCGTACCCGGCTTTTCCAGCCGTTTACCTGCACACCGGCGACGCCCATCTGGTCGCGCATCCCGACTGGTACTACGCCTTCCACTACCCCGCAGAAACCGAACGTGGACTGGACGATACGGAGGACCTGTGGACGCCCGGCACACTGGTTTGCGACCTGCAGCGCGGTCAGAGCGTAACCGTTGCGGTATCGCTGGAGCCTTTTGTGGAGATACCTGCAGAGCCACCCGAAGAGATGGAGGTGCCTCCTCCGTTCTGCGAGCATCCGCTGGCGAGCGCGCTGTGGTGCGCGGCGGAGCAGTTTGTTATCCACCGCCCGCAGGGCACGAGTATCATCGCGGGATACCCCTGGTTCACCGACTGGGGGCGCGATGCGATGATTTCCCTGCGCGGTATCTTGCTGGTGCGGAAGCGCTACGAACAGGCGCGAGAGGTGCTGAGCCTTTTTGCCGGATACATGCGCGATGGGCTGATTCCCAATCGCTTCCCTGACACAGGCGAAGAGCCGGAATATCACGCCGCCGACGCCACACTGTGGTTTGCCTGGATGGCAGACTGTTACCGGCGGGAGACGGGCGACGAGCAGTTCTTCAGGGAAGAGATATACCCCCGCCTGCGGGAGTGTTTACAGGCATATCGCGAGGGCACGCGATTCGGTATCCGAATAGACCCTGCGGACGGCATCTTGCGCGTGGGTGAACCCGGCTGGCAAGTAACCTGGATGGATGCGAAGGTAGGCGATTGGGTGGTTACCCCGCGCGAGGGCAAGCCGGTGGAGGTCGCTGCCCTGTGGTTACAGTTTTTGCAGGTGCTCACCGAAGCGGCGCATCGCTACGACGACCCGGCTACCGCTTCGGTAGCCGGCGACCTGTTGAGGCGGGCACGCGAGTCGTTCATGAGCGCGTTCTGGATTGCGGAACTGCACTACCTTGCCGACGTGGTGGATGACCGGGGCAGGCAGGATTGCCGCTTGCGTCCGAACCAGCTGATTGCGCTGGCAATACCACAGCCCCCCGTCCCGCGCGATCTGGCGAAACAGATGGTACGCGCTGTGGAACGTCACCTGCTGACCCCGTACGGACTGCGCACGCTGGCTCCTTTTGACCCTGAGTATCGAGGGTATTACGGAGGTGATGTCACCGCTCGCGACAGCGCGTATCATCAGGGCACAGTGTGGACGTGGCTGTTGGGCCCCTACGCGGATGCGTTGCTCTTCACCTCCGGCAGAACACCCTACACCCTCTCTCGCCTGCGCAATTTGCTGAAGCCTTTCGAAAAGCACCTGCGCGATGCAGGCTTAGGAACGATATCCGAAATCTTTGACGGCGACCCTCCACATCATTCTCGAGGCTGTTTCGCGCAGGCGTGGAGTGTCGCGGAGCTGCTTCGAATATGGCAGATGGCGACCCTCTAGCCCAGGCGACGCAGGATACACAGCGGGGTTTGCTGACTGCCCTGCCCCAGCGGGTTATCGCGAAACAGCTCCGTGACCAGCGTGCGGTTCAGCCCCCGGCTGGCGCCCAGCACCTCCACGCCCAAATCGTTGGCATCCACAATGGCAACGGGCACACCCAGTTCTTCCGCAAGGTCTTGAGCCACTTTGTTGGGGTTCTTGGGAGCCAGCGACGCATAGCGGTTATACGGCGGCAAAGTGTAGGGGGTGGGACCGTCTATCGCCGCCACACTGCGCCCCGCGATGCGGTAAAACATCCCGCGGATACCCAGCGGCTTGGTGATTGCCGCCACCGCCGCCGCCAGCAGGATGCGCCATACCCCTGCCTCGCGCAGCGCAAGCTCCATCGTGACCGGACTGCCGATGCCGATGCCGTGTGGCGTTTTGGTGACGTAACGGCTGAGCCAGCGCGCCAGAGGGCGGGGCTGAAGATCGTCCACAGGAAACGCCCGCTTCTGGCATATCGCCACCACCTTCTCGCTTATTGCCAGAATGTCACCCGGTTGAAGGTGCGGTCCAGCATATTGCCGAACAACCTCCGCGATGTCCTCCCCAGGCTGTACCACGTGTGTGCGTACCGGATAGCGTGCCCACTCCTGCCCTTCGAACAGGCGCGTGAGCTCTTTGCCGGGGTTCGGTGACCATTGCATGTTTACACACCTCGCCATTTACGCTTCCATCCTGCGCTTCTTGGTATTTCCAAACACAAACGGAACTTGCAGATGCGGTTTGACATCTATGTATAATGAATTGTCACTGGCGCGTAGCATCCGTCTCCAGCGTGCTCCTCGTGACATTACCGGTTTGTGCCGGTCTACGATTGACACGCGCAAAAGTGCTGTGAAACAGGCACTGATTATGGAATATTCCCTCTGGAGGCGGCGCGAAAAACGGAAAAGGAGCTAAAAGGAGCAAATGAGTACCATGGCTACACCGAAGCATAAAGGTTCTGATGAGCGCTCGGTTAAGCTGACAAAGCGCGAGATCGAGGTGCTGTCGCTGATTATCGAAGGTCGCTCCAGCAAGGAGGTCGCCGACCTTCTGTTTGTCAGCAAGCGCACCGTGGATTTCCATCTCGCCAACATTTACGACAAACTGCAGGTATCGAACCGTGTTCAGGCTTTCCGGCGTGCCGCCAGCCTCGGTTTGATACCCTTTGATACCCAGAAACCACCTTACGCCGAGTCCTGAGAGCTCCCTCTCGGTAGCTTTTCCGCGAGACAGTGGCCGGTCCGTCTGACCGGTCACTGTTGCTTTCGATACGCGCGCACCATCTCCACGAAGTAGCCATGTAACCGCAAATCGTCCGTCAGCTCCGGGTGGAACGCGCCGCCCAACAGATTTCTTTGCTGCACCAGCACAATTTTACCGTCCAGACTCGCCAGCACCTCGACGTTCTCGCCAACGCGGGTAACGTAAGGCGCACGGATAAACACCGCCCGAAGCGGAGGTTCACCCAGCCTGGGCACAGGCAGGTCTATCTCGAAGCTATCTACCTGCCTGCCGAAGGCATTTCGCGCCACCGCCACGTCGAGCAAACCCAGCCTGGGTTGTTGGGGATAGCCTTCAATCTCCCGCGCCATCACGATTAACCCCGCGCAGGTTCCGTACACGGGCATCCCCTCCTCTGCTCGTTGCCGGAGGAGCGTATCCAGCCCATACCGCTGCATCAGCTTGATAATGGTAGTGCTTTCGCCGCCCGGGATGATTAAGCCATCCACCTCCTGCAGCTGCTGACCGGTGCGTACCTCCTGTGCCTGTACGCCGCACCGCTGCAGTGTGCGCAGGTGCGCCTCGAAATCGCCCTGTAGCGCCAGTACCCCAATGGTTAAAGGCTTGTGTTCCCGTTCCATTTTCACTGTTCCGCCTGTAAGAGCGGCGCCTCAACGAGCGCATTCTCGGGTGCTGTTTCGTGTTCCTCTTCAAACATGTCCCGAACAAACCTCTTTCGCAAGGTATCGACAGGAAGCATTTTTCCTTCTCGCTTATCGAAAAAGTACCAGTGCTCCCATCCGTTGCAGGGAGCTCCTGTAATCAGGCGACCCATCTGGTGAATGGAGCCTTCCTCTTTGCCCATTCGAATATGTCCGTTTGCCAGCACCGTTGCCTGCAGCTCTTGCTTTGCCTGGAAGAACAGCGTTTCCCCCGGCGCGATGTAGCCGTTCTCCACCAGCGCCCCGAAGCGCACTCTCTTCGTTTTGTGTAACGGCGGTGGTACGGGTTGTATAGCGTCAAACGAGGCAGGCACTACCCGGTCAATACGCTCCTTCGCAACAGCGACGTAACGTGCATCCCGCTCGATGCCTATCCAGTTTCTATGCAACCGCTTCGCAACCGCTCCGGTTGTACCCGTACCGAAGAACGGGTCGAGCACCACATCACCTGCATTCGTGCTGGAGAGGATTACCCTGTATAGCAACGCCTCCGGTTTTTGTGTAGAATGAGCCTTCTCTCCGTTGATACGGATTCGCTCGCGTCCTGTGCAGATTGGAATGTACCAGTCGCTACGCATCTGCAGGTCGTCGTTCAGCGCTTTCATATCGTGATAGTTGAAGGTGTATTTCGCTCCTTTCACCTTCTGCGCCCAGATTAAGGTTTCGTGCGCGTTCGCAAAGCGCACTCCCCTGAACTGGGGCATCGGATTGGTCTTCACCCATACGATGTCGTTTAGTATCCAGAAGCCCAGGTCCATCAGAATCTTGCCGATTCGGTAGATGTTGTGGTAGGTTCCGATGACCCAGAGTGTGCCCGTATCTTTCAACACACGACGCGCCGCGGATAACCACGATTCGGTAAACCGGTCGTAGTCGGCAAGGCTGTGAAACCTGTCCCACTCATCATCAACACCGTCCACCAGGGTCATGTTCGGGCGATAAAGCTCCTGGTGAATCTGCAAGTTGTAAGGTGGATCGGCGAAGACCATATCCACGCACTTCTCCGGCAGTTCGTTCATGACCCGCACGCAGTCGCCCAGCAGTATCTGGTTCAGCGGCAGTTTCGCCATGTTACCTCTTACCGCCTTGCTTCTGTATTCATGATACCTCAAAAACTCACGGGCATTCAGGGTTCACGCCGAATCGGCTCCGGGCCAAACACCGGTACCGCCATATCCGCCTCATCTACTACGTTGCAATACGGGTCAATGCCGAATCCATACCACAGGAAGGCATTTTGCGGACACGCTTCGGTGAGGTGCAACAGCACATCGGTTGGCGAGGCTTTGTCCACCTCCATTTTGTATATGATGCGATAGGGGTGATGCTGCGCGGTGCGTATGGAGAAGCCGGAGATTCTGCCCGGCGCGGTGAGCCTGCCGTTCACATCCGCAAAACGCACGCGAACGCGAGTACCTTCCGGGGTATCCACGAACGCCCCTACCAGGCGAGGTCCCTTCTGGATGTCGCTCCGCCCGAACAGCTCTCTCAACGCGATATTTGCCAGACGCTTGCCCAATCGCTTTAGCCCCTGCGTGCCGATATGGATGAGGTCGTCCAGCTCCAGGTCTACCGCCGCGACGACCGCCGTGTTCGGTATCTGCTCGGCGAGGCGACGCTGGGTGTCCTGTACCTGGTTCCACGCGATTTCGCCCTCCTGCGGCATTGCCACCACGAACCGCCCGATTTGCACCGTATAGAACGGCAGGTTCGGGTCGGCAAAATCCCTGCGAACGTCTTCCACCAGGCGGGTAAATCGCTCGGCAAACAGCGGGGCATCGTTCGGATTGGCGTCGCTTTCCCCCTGATACCAGAGCACACCCTTCACCCGACCACCTACCGCCTTCACGCGCCTCAGCATGGAACCGTACAGCGAGCCGCCGCCGAGATGGGCTAAATCCGGGCTCCACTGCGACAACGACGTGCCTCCATGCGCACAGGGAACAAGCCCCACCGGCACACCGGTTGCCTCGACCATTGCCTTCGCAAACGTTAAGCCTAACCCTGCTCCCTTGTTGCGGGTGCGGTGCCATTCTGCGTGTTGTTCGTCGCCGGGGATGACGCCGTTCGGGTTATGCACCGGATCGATAGAGCAGCACAGCCAGTGCAACGGTTCCTGCGCTATCTCCCAGCTTTCCGCCATCGTGTAGCTGTGTACCAGAGGATGCGGGGTTTCCACATCCACCAGGTCGCCTACACCTTCCATGTTGGACTGCCCGGCAAGCACCCACAGGTCACCCACCAGCACCTCTTTGACTTCGCCAACTTCCCCCGGCTGGCGACGCAGGCGAAAGCGTAATGTATAGGGACCGCCGGTTTGCAGGTGGATAGAAGCCTGCCAGCGCCCTCCCTCGGCTTTGCCTGCCTCTGTCCAGCCCTGGACAGAGCCATCCGGTTTGACAATCTGCACTTCCACAACATCCGCCGTATCCGCATGACACTGCCCGCTAACAACCACAACTGATTCGCCCCGTTCATCACGCTGGAACACCTGATAGTCAACTGCTCCGTGCTCGATCCGCAACATCGGCTCCTCCTGGTGTAGAGTTACTATCTGTTTTCCGCAGGAGATGAGCGTATACCTGCAAACCGCTTGACATCAAGGCGCAGAGGGCGTATTGTACGAAAGGAGGTATTCTGGAGATGCCGGAGAGTACGCTGGAAAGGAAGCTGCAGGTTTTGGCGCAGATTACACAGCGACTGCAGGCGCACAATGTGCGCCCTGTGTTGGTCGGCGGTACTGCTCTGGAGTTGTACACCGCAGGGGCGTATGCGACCGCAGACATGGACCTCGTGGTAGCCGACCGTGCACGTGCAGTGCAGATATTGCAAGAGATGGGCTTTCAACCGCACGGTCGGCACTGGTTCCATCCCGACTGGGAGGTAGCGATAGAGATACCGGACACTGATTTGGCTGGCGACTACGCCAGGTTGCTGGAGCTGCAGCTGTCTGACGGCAGAGCTGTTTTCTGTATCGGGGTGGAGGACCTGGTGGTGGACAGGTTGAACGCAGCGGTTCACTGGGGGTCTACTGAGGACAGGAGATGGGCTAAGGAGCTGCTACGTGAGCACGCTGTGCGGATGGACTGGAGCTACTTGCGCCAGCGGGCGGAGGCAGAGGGAACCTTGCAGATGCTGGAAACTCTCTGGCAGGAGGTACAGGACGAAGATGCCTCGGGTACGGTGGAGTGACCTGCAGGCGCGGAGGCGCGAGCAGTTTATCGCTATGATGGAGCGCGGCGCGCTGAAGCGGTTGCCTCGAACCCGTCCGCGCGACCCCGAGGAGGAGCGTGTGCTCAGTCTGCTTGTGCGCCTGCGCTGGAAGCGCTGGATAGAAAGCGGTAAGCTGGTGATTCTCGGTCCGCGCCGCTGGCGATTGCAGCTGGGTGAAACGCCGCAGTCTCCCCAGAACGACGAACGTTAATCACCCACCCAGCGTTTGGCGCAGGAAGTTCAAAGTGATTTGCCATGCCTTTTCCGCTGCCTGCTGGTTGTATCCCCGCTGGTTGTTCGGGTTGGCAAAGGCATGTCCAGCACTGGTGAAAACGTGTATCTCTACCTTCTTGCGCAGACGTTTCAATTCGCTTTCAAAAGCCCGCACCAGTTCGACGGGGATTCCTCTGTCGCTGTCGCCAAAGATGCCAAGTACGGGACACGTGATGCGCTTGAGCGCAGATTCCTCCGTGAGCAAGCGTCCGTAGTAAATAACACAGGCGGAGAGGCGCGGTTCGTTCATTGCGAGGGTCAGTGACCAGCCGCCTCCCATGCACCAGCCGATAACACCCAGCTTCTTCCCTCGCGTCTGGGGGAGGCGACGCAGATACTCAAAGCCCGCCTTCAGGTCGCGCAGAGCACGGTCTTCGGGCAGAGCGCGGCTGAGCTCATGCGCCTCCATCGGTTCAGTAGCGACTCGTCCGCGATACAGGTCTACCGCCAGTGCCACGTAACCCTCTTTTGCCAGTGCGTCCGCTTGCCCTTTCACCCAGTCGTTCAACCCCCACCATTCGTGAATCACCACGATACCGGGGAACGTGCCTTTCTGTGCCGGGGCGGCAAGGTACGCCTGCACGGTATCCGCTCCGCTTGAGAATCTGACCTTGCGTGTTTCTATCTTATACGGCATTTTGCCCACTCCTTTCGCGAATCTAGATTTCGTGAAATCTCATGGACCTCCTGCACCATTTTGTGCATACGGGGCAGGAGAACAGGGTGCAGGAGCAGGAATCCTTACAAAGCTCCAATACGAGGGAAGGGGCAGTCGCCATGGTAGCTTTTTGGCGCCGGTGGTTAGGGCGCAAGCAGGTGGTCCTCTCTTTGGGCGAAGGCGTAGAGCTTCGCCAGCTCACCATGCAGGATGCTTCGGCGTTGTTTGACCTCACCATCCGCAACCGCGAACGCCTGCGTCGCTGGATGAGCTGGGTGGATTTCGTGCGTAGCGAGGAGGATACGCGGGGCTTTATCCGCGAGTCGTTACGCAACTTTCGTTCAGGACGCAGTCTGCAGATGGGGATATGGTGGAACGGTAGCCTGGCAGGTACCATTGGGCTGTTCCGCACTGCTGGCGCGGAGCAGGAGGCGGAAATCGGCTACTGGATCGACGAGGCAGCAGAAGGACAGGGATTAGTGACCCGCGCTACACGGGAGATGATTCGGTACGCTTTTGAGCAGTGGCAGGTGCCGGCGGTGCGCATTCGCGTGGAGCCGGAAAACCTCCGCAGTCGCGCTATCCCCGAGCGACTGGGCTTTAGCCTGCGCGGAGAGGTAGAAGAAGATTGGGCGGACGGCAGCCAGCGCACTTTGCTGATATACGTGATGCATGTATCCGAGTTCCATGATAAGTACGCTGAAGGAGATGGATGAGACGGGTTGGCGCGGATAACCCAACCGTTTCCTGACCTCGTGAAATACCTCACAAGGATCGAACGCACAAGCCATTTTGCTATTGAAAACATCCGCTTCGTCGGGGTACACTAAGAGCACTAAGCAAGCAGGAGGTGTCCGCTATCGCGCACGCAGCACACGAACACGACGAGGGGCGCAGACGCTTCCTCAAAGCCTCGGCGCTGGGAATCGCCGCGATCATCAGCGGACTGCCCACCGTTGAGAGCTTGGCAGAAACAACAGGAGACGTTTCCAGACTCAACAGGAGGATAGGAGAGATGGAGGTTGTGAAAATCGTAGCGAAGCCGCTACCGGAGAAAGTGTACAACACCGAGAGCGCAGGCATTTCACGCAAGACACATGATGAACACTACAAGCTGTATCAGGGCTATGTGAACAAGGCAAATGAGATCCGCGAAAAGCTGGCTGCACTGGACAAGGACCCGGCAAAGGCAAACCAGACCTACTCGGACATCCGCGTGCTGAAGGTGGAGTATACCTTCGCGCTGGGCGGAGTGAAGAACCACGAACTGTACTTCGACATTCTGGGCGGCAAAGGTGGTGCGCCTACGGGACCTGTCGCCGAGGCGATTAACAAGCACTTCGGCTCGTACGAGGCATGGGCGCAGGATCTGAAGGCGACCGGCATCGCCGCGCGCGGGTGGGTATGGCTCGCGCTGGACCATGATGATGGGAGCCTGTTCAACTATATCGGTGACGCGCAGAACACCTTCCCGATATGGAACGCGACGCCCATTCTCGCGCTGGACACTTATGAGCACGCCTACTATTATGACTTCCAGACCGCCCGCGCCAAGTACATCGACGCCTTCTTGCAGGTGATCGACTGGGATGCGGTGAATGCACGGCTGGAACAGGCGTTGAAGATGTATAACGCCGGTAGATAACCGAAAGCCGGGGGCGACCAGCAGGTCGCCCCCAATCTGTCGGTATGCACCACTTTATGCCAAGCCTCAGTACGCCCACCCTCCGCCTGTCTCCAGCGATTGTCCGAACTGTCCGATGCCAAACCTCTGCACCTCGGGGAAGGCTTTGATGCGCAGGCGGAAGACCACCTCGCGGTCGGCGCGGAAGCCCAGCGGGTTGTCGATATACCCGACGCTCAACTCCCAGCAGTGCAGGTCCCACGTCAGCAGGAGCTGCCTGCCCTCAAAGCGATTCACGTAGCCGTTGTAGGTGAGAACGGTCTGCACACGCAGGGGCATTCGGAAGATCTGCGTATCCAGCCAGAGGTTCGCGCTTGCCCAGCGGTGGCGGATGGGGTCGTACACTCCGTTCAAGTTCATCGAGAAGGCGTCAGTGCGGGCACGCAGGTACGCGCGGAGATAGTTCCACTGCCCTTCGTTGAGGTTCAGGGTAGACTGCACGTTCAACTGCCACGCGGGATTCGGTTGCCACAGCAAGCCGAGGTTCAACGGCTGCCAGGGGCGGCTGCCACGCTGTCGGGCAAAGAGGTCGTAGCCGGTATACGCCCGGATGGATAGCGCGCGGCTCGCGTTCCACTCCAGCCCTGCCGAGGCGAAGTTCGTCGTACCAGTATACTCCGTGCGCAGGGGGGTAAAGCCGTACGGACGCAGGTAACGGTAGTTCACGTACCACCGGCTGTTTTGCCCGAAGCGCAGTTGCCAGTCGGTATTGCCCTGCAGGATATACTGAGCGGTTCCATCGCTGGTAAACACCTGTCGGAAGAGCGCTGAGGTGCTCAGCGAGATTCTCTCCCCACCGGAGGTCGTGGGGTTCCAGCGGGCTTCAAACAGGATGCGCTGAATTGGACTGCCCTGCGGCAGCTCGCGAAAACTACCCAGCCCCAGCTGCATCTGCAACCCCATCTCCTTACCGAACAGGCGACGGTCGGTGGTGGAAAGGAGCAGCTCGGGTGTTTTTTCTATACCGCCGAAGGTGAAGCCTCCCGTCTGTCCACCGACGGGAACAATCCGGTTGAAAGCAAGGCTCCAGTCAAACTTGCTGCTGCTCCCGCTCAGGGATGCCTGCGTGGCGAGCTGTTCCTGCTGAGAGCGCACCTCCCCACCGGATTGCGAGCGGAAGCGCGACAGGTCGGTGGAGAAGGTGAGCGAGGCGCGCGTGCCCCACCGTTGATTCCATCGGAGCGAACTGGTGGAGGAATCGGTAGAGTAGCCCGCACTGCTCTGCTGGCTGAGGCGTGAGAGAATGGACAGGTTGCCCGATGACCACGCCCGGCTCAAGCTCATCTGCCAGCTGGATGCGCGGGTGTCCGAGTAGTACAGATAGCTTCCCGAACGCAGGTCGCCGGTGAGCCGAGCGTTAAAGCCCAGCAGTTGCTGTTCGTGACGGATCTGGGCGGTGACCGAGCGGGTAGCGCGACTGCGGTCGTTCAAGTAGTAGAGCGAGAGTAGCCCCGCCGCACCCTTCCACAGATACTGCTGGTCGATGCCCAATCCGATACCCTTTTTCTGCATCAGGTCAATGCGCGCCGTGCCCGCGTTGTCGCCGAGCAAATAGCCCAGCGCGGTTTTCACGTAATACCCCTCTTCCACCGATTGCCCCACCTGCGGCAGGGTGCCACGTGAGAGGCGTTTGTCCAGCGGCACCACCAGCGTGGGTAAGGTGAACAGTTTTCTATCCAGCGCACTCAAGCTCACCCCTCGCGCTACCAGACGCTTATCCACTACCACATCCACGCTGCTAGCGGAAAAATGATAGTGTGGGCGTTCTAACAGGCAGGTGGTCACCTCGCCGCGCTGCATTTGCGCCTCCTGTTGCTCTCCCTGCAGCTGCTGTCCGGACAGACGCACCGTGCCGCGCAGCTGATTTTTGAGGAAATCTGGCAGGAGGTCTGCCCCCGCGCCCTGCATCTGCCACAAGCGTCGGCGCACGTTCAGGCGGAGCATCTCACCGTGTGCGTCGATTCCACCACCCTCCAGAGTGACTCTGCCCTGAAACAGATACTCACCCCTGTCCAGATTGCCTTCCACGCTTTCCGCCTGAATGGTGTACTCGCGCCAGTGGGCAAGGATGTCGGTCGCCAGCAAGTTGTTCTGGGCGTCCAGAAAAAGGGTGCTGAACCGCTCGACGTCCAGTCGTTCCACCTTGCGCGGTCTGGTTTCTGCAGGCAGTTGCTGCTGCTGGGCGAAGGCGATACCCGCGTAGAGTATCACTGTCAGGGCGAGGAGGAGGAAAAACCTGCCCCCCTTCCCCCCTTCCCTGCGAGGGAAGGAGAAACTCCCCGCTCCCTGTGGGAGAGGGGCTGGGGGTGAGGTGCGTTTGAACCTATCCCCCCAACCTCCTTCCCTACAAGGGAAGGGGGAACTCCCCTCTCCTCGCAGGATAGAGGCTGGGGGTGAGGTCGTCATTCGCTTCACCCCGTCACCCCCCTCTTGCGCCGGGCTGCACGTGCATTCAAGGTGAGCAACAGAACGAAAAACAGCGCGTAAAATACCATAATGCTCCACTGCGAAGGGGCGGATACCGTCACGCTTGCCCATGCCGGCAATGCCAGCAACCGAACGCTTTTGTCCACCATCCACGCGCTCATTGCTATCGGAGCGGAAAACACATCGGGTAGCCGGGGCAGACAGGCGGCTGCCAGTCCTGCGCAGGTAAGCACCTGCACCGGCACGGCGATAACAAGGTTGGCTATGGGCGCAATCAAGGACATCTGACCATAGTATAACGCGGTCAGCGGGGCGGATGCCAGTGTGCAGATGAGACTCAGGCACACTATAGCAAGGGTCGCTTGCAGAGGACGCAATCTGTCGTTCGTCGCGCCGGTAGTGATGGTGCTTATCCATCCTGCCGAAGCCACTATCGCGGCCACCAGCGTAAACGAGAACTGAAAGCTGGGG